>CENF01097325.1_pt1 | contig 16241 bp, 14 predicted proteins | sample 361291 | NCBI WGS metagenome assembly CENF01 (sample SAMEA2619399, study PRJEB7988) | marine metagenome | isolation source: saline water (ENVO:00002010), including | reverse complement strand
AACAGTTTCAGGAACAGTTTCAGGTTCAGAGACCTTAGATGACTTAGATTTAGATTTATATTTAGACTTAGATTTAGATTTAGATTTAGATTCAGATTTAACAAGTGGTTCTGGTTTAGGTGAGGAAGAATTTATTGATTCAACAACATTATCTAAATCAACTCCAATCATTTTAAAATAATAAAATATTTTATTATTTTAAATAAATCAAATTTATATATTATGTTCTTGACCATTATTATGTGAATATTCATGCATATGTTCATATGAATTTTCACGTGAATCTTCATGCATATTTTCATGTTCATATAAATCTTCATCTGACTCTTCATTTAATTTACATTCTGTGCGCATGGTATTTAAATCTGGGGTATTTAAATCTGAATTTAAGTAACTTTGCTGAATCTTACGATTATTTTCTTCTTCAAGCTTAATCTTAAGATTATTTAGTTCTTCTCTAAATCTATTTTTATCGGTATTTGTTAAATTTAATTCTACATTATCACTAATTATTATTTTTTTTATCATTTTTTCGCAAGCAGCAATACAACGCTCTTGTTCTTTATCTAAATAAAATTTCCATTTTTGAAAAGCTATTCTTCTAGGCAATTTATCAAATGCTAATTTGCCTTCCTTATTTAATACATCTAAACTACTATCATCACCTGATGAACATAGAAAATTATCAGGCAAACTACTTAATGCTATTTTGAATTTTTTATTAAGCAATTTATAACCATTTATCCATTCATTTTTTAAAAAAAATTTAAAGAAATTAGGAGCATCTTTATAATTTAAATCAATAATTTCATCAAAATCTTTGAGTAAAATAGGTCTAGAACAACAATTACATATTAAATTAATTTCATGATTATTAATTAAATTATTTTCATCATTATTAATTAAATTATTTTCATGATTATTAATTAAATTTTTTTCATCATTATTAATTAAATTATTTTCATGATTATTAATTAAATTTTTTTCATCATTATTAATTACATTAATTGTTAATTTTACTATGTCTTGATTAATCATTATTAAAATATAATGAAAAATTTTTATATAGTTTTTAATAGTAATATTTATTTAAAATATAGCTTATATCATTATTATTACTATAAATATCATATTCATACATATTTTTTAAATTATTTATATAATCATTAGCGTCTAAATTTGGTGAAAGTTCTAGTAGCAATAAATAACCAGACAAATCTAAATTAGAAATTTTATTATTTCTTAAATTTTCTATGTAACTTAAATGATTTCTAATATTAAATCTAGCATCTCCAGGTTTTTTTCCTCCAATACCTTTACTAGTTTTTGGTTTATCTTTTCCTTTAAAGTCAGATTTCAATATAGCGCCTAAATTAAGAGAATTATCTGTAGTAATTAAATTTAATAAATTAGTATCAATATAATTATTAGAAATATCAAATAGTGTAAAATCTATAGTTCCAATATAATTATCTAATAAAGCGATATTAAAAGGTTGCTGATTTATATTATTTATTATAGGCTCCTGATTCATATTATTTATTATAAATATAATAATAAATAATAAATAATTAAGAACGTATTTTTTTTAATACAGATTGAGATTGCGAATTATTAGCTCCACCAAAACCGGAATCATTATAATTTTTATTAACAGCCATTAATTTTTTAAAGCGTGTGTAATCAGAACCATCGTGAACAAATCTAGGATTACCAGAATAACTAGCACCACCATTTCTTGAAACTCCATCTCCTAAAGTTTGAAGTCTAGATAAATTATTACCACCAACTTGATTGGAAGCTTTTCCATATATGGGATTAGTAGCACCATATCCATTAGTAGTAACATCACCGGCATTATAAGCAGTTTTAAAAGGCCCTAAAATATTACCAGAATAAAGTGCAGGTGAAGAACCAAGACCTGTATTATATAAATTACCAAAAGCTTTTGCTAAATATTTACGTGAAGTAGCACGTTCATTACCGCCATCCATAGCTCCAAATAATTGTGGTTGAGTTCCTTTTTTTGCTCCTCCTAAAGTAGTTTGATCAAATGTGGACATAACTAATTAATATAATAATATATTATATTTAAAAAAAAATTTTTAAATTAAATTAAATTTATTGACAGATTAATCGAGGGGCAATATTCATTGTAAGTAATTCTTGAAACATTAATTTGCAAGCATATGGAATTTCAACATATTTAAAATCTGTTCTATTTTCACAAGTATTACAAATATGAATTTGTTGATTTTTATTGTATGCAGCAATTAGACCACATTTATTACAAATATGAACACTATAAGAGTCAGATGCATCATAAAGTCTACCTTTTGTAAAACGAGCAGCACCATGAGAAATCATACAATCTCGTTCCATTTCTCCAAAGCGAAGACCACCATCACGTGCTCTGCCTTCAGCAGGTTGTCTAGTAAGATTAACCATTGGTCCAATAGATCTACTATGTTGTTTATCATTAACCATATGTTTGAGACGCTGATAAAATGCAGGTCCAATAAATATACTACTGGGCATTTGTTCACCGGTAAGAGCATTATACATGACTTCATTACCGTTAGATTCATAGCCAAGTTTTTGTAATTCTTTTGTAATATCTGAAATTTTAAATTTACTAAAACTAGTTCCATCACCAAAAAGTCCTAACTGAACTAATACTTTACCTAATAGAGTTTCTTTAAGCTGAGCAATAGTCATGCGACTAGGAATAGCATGAGGATTAATAATAATATCAGGTTTTAATCCATCAGCAGTAAATGGCATATCTTGTTCGGGTATAATATTACCAATAGTTCCTTTTTGTCCGTGACGACTACTAAATTTATCTCCAATGACAGGTTTACGATAATTTCTTAAACGCACCTTACAAAAGTTATAACCATCACCATTACATTCGATGTAGTTTTTGTCAATATATGTTTCTTCATTAGTTCTATAAACATGACTTTCATCTGTATATTTAATAGTTTTAGTATAATCATTTTTATTTTCTTTAATTGGAAGAACTTTAGCGATAATAATATCGCGATCTTTGATTAATGTATTTTCAGGAACAACACCTTGATTATTAACTTTATCATAATTAGCAAATTTCATATTTTTAGTTTTAGTTTTATCTGGTTTGCAACGTATTTCTTCATTACCATATAATTTTTTATCTTCATCTTTTTCAGTATGATAAATTGTTGCTAAAAATAGTCCTCTATCAATTGACCCTTTATTAAATAAAATACTATCTTCTTGATTATAACCAGAATGACTCATAATAGCAACAATAACTTGTTCCCCAGAAGGAATAGTATTAAGTTGAATAATATTCATAAGTCTAGTATCAACAAGAGGTCTCATAGGATATGATAAAACATAAGCAGTTTTATCCATTCTATTATCATAATTGGTAACATACATACCGATAGCCTGTTTACCCATAGCACTTTGATATGTATTTCTAGGAGATTGATTATTTTCAGGAAAAGGAATACAAGATGCTAAAATACCAAAAATGGTGCTAGGATGAATTTCACAATGAGTATAATGGAAAATATATTTAGAATCTTTAGAGTTAAGTTGTTCGGGTTCCATAGCAATCATGGAATTATTTTGTTCATAAGAATCAATATATTCAATAATAGATTCTGTAATTTTTCCATTATATAAAAGGTCATTCCAATTAATTTGATTATTCTGAAGTTTATAGATAATATCTTTTGTATAAATGATTTTATTATTTTTAATTTTAAGTAATGGTCTAGTAAGTCTTCCAGCATCATTACAAATTTTAATTTCTTGTAATTTATAATCAAATATAATTGAAGTGTAAATATTAATAATTCCTTTATATTTTTTTTCTTTTAAATTATTGTAAAGTTCAAGTGGTTGATTGGTAATACCAACCCATGAACCATTAATAAATACTTTAACTTTATCATATAATTCTTTTGGTTTATCATATAATATATTAATAGGAGTAATAAGTGGTAATATATAGTCATATAATCCAATTGAATTAGAAGGAACAGTAATATGAGTCATATAACTTAAATTTTTAACAATACCAACAGAGCCTCCTTCAGGCGTTTCAGCGGGACAAAGAAATCCCCAGGATGAATTATGTAGACGTCTAGGAGGAACTAATTTACCACTTTTATCAATAGGTGTATTAACCCGTCGTAGATGACTAATACTAGAAATATAAGTAAGACGATTTAAAACTTGAGCAACACCAACTTTATTACTATTAATTTGTTTAATACCAAAATCACCAGTAGCAAGAGCTCTTTTAATACCATTTTCAATAGTAGTAGATTTAATAATTTTATAAATATTAGTGCTATTAATAATATTTTCATAATCTTCATTAGATTTCCAAGAACCAGAATTAATTTCTCTAACAACTTGTTTTTGCATATCTTTAACAACTTTATTAAGATAGTTACGTAGAAGATTATTAATAAGAGAACCAGTTAAATCAATTCGTTTATTAAGATATGAATCACGGTCAGATTGTTCAATCCATTCAAATGATGTTTGTATTAGTCTATTGGTCATATAACCAAGCATATAAATTTTTTGTTCAACAGTTTTACAATGTGGAAATATATCATTATTAATTACTTCAAAAGCAAATTCATTTTTACGTTTATAACCAGTTTCTTTATCAACATTAAGTGGAGTATATATTACATTAGAAGTAATATACCTAATAGCATCATCATATGTAAGACAATTATTAGCATCAACGATTGAAGCTTGAAGACCATAAAGCAATTTTTTATATTTTTTATCATCAATATCAAGAATAATTTTCTCACAAATATCTTTATCACTAATAATATTAAAAGCACGAAAGATAATGAAAAGAGGGATAGGATTTTTAAGTCGAGGAATTTGTAAATAAATAGCATTACCAAAACCATTATTTTTAGAAGAAATCATAATATTAATTTGTTTAGGAGAAATACATTTCCAATCAGGAATACATTTCATTTCGGCACTCCAAACCCACTTAGTATTATTTTTAGATACATTAAAACAATAAATTTGATTTTCAGCAGCACGTTCTTGGCCTAAGCAAGTTTTTTCAGATCCATTAATAATAAAATAGCCACCAGGATCCATTTTACATTCACCAGTTTGATTAGTATTTAAATGTTTATATTGATTGAGAACACAAATATCAGAGCGAAGCATAATTGGTAATTTACCAATATGAATATTTTTAAGAATTTTTTGATAATTTAAAACATTTTTATAATTTTCGCCATTTCTAACAGTATATTTTATATTAAGGTCTACAGTCATAGCTCCTGCATATGTAAAATTACGAAGACGTGCTTCTTGTGGAAACATAATTTTAGTAGCTCCATTATTTTCATAAACTTGTGGCCGATGAATATTAAAATTTTCAAAAGTAATATGCATCTCTAAACGATAAAGATTTAATTCTTTAATATAATCATGGTCAGAACATATGTGAACAGGATTAAACATTTCAATTGTGTTTTCAATTTGTGTATTAACAAAATAATTATAACTTTCGAGTTGATGACGAATTAGTTGTTTTAAATGTTGATTTCTAAAATAAGATTCAATTAAAACCCATGGTTCTTCACAAGTATTAACTTTATCATATATATTTTTTTCGTCTAATTCAGCATCCATACTAATATAGTAAGTTTTGTATCTTCTTAAATAGTTTTAATAAATATTTAAATCAATTTTTAAAAAAAATAAGTATAAATTAATTATTATAAATAAGGAGGTATAATAATATGTCTGGAAATAATAGAACTTTAAAAATAAATCCTGATTTATTTAAATTAAATGGAAAATCAAAAAAAGATAAAAAAGTAGGAAAGTCTGTAAAAATAAGAGAAAAACCCCAAGTAGATGAAGAAAATTCATCAAAAGCTTTAAAAATAAAAAAAGAAATGATGAAAAAGGTGAAAGATTATCAAAGAAATAAAGAACAAGAAGTAATTAATGAAGAAAAAGAAAAAATTAAGTTTGAAAATAAAGATATATTTGAAAAAAATACATTTGAAAATAGTGATTTTGAAAGAGAATTTAACAAATCTCTCAACTTTCTTCAAGATTTAGCAAAAAAAAATAAAGATAAAAAGAAAAAAAAAGCCACATTAAAAAATAATAATACACCATCATTAGAAATTAATTTAAACTTACCAAAAGATCTTAATGAAACTAATGAAACGTTATCAAATGATTATGGATGTTTAAAAAATGGTTCTAAACCAACATATAGACAACTTAATAAAACTCAAAAAAATAGCACAGATTTAAAACCTAAAGTCAAAATTGTATTAGAAAATAATATTTATGATGATAATAAACCAAATATTCAATGCACTCCTGAATTAAAACCTGAATTAAAACTTGAATTAAAACCTGAAGTAAAACCTGAATTAAAACCTGAAGTAAAACCTGAATTTATTGAAATATTTGATAATAAAATTAATAATTTTGAAGAAATGCTGGATAATAATAAAGAAATTAATAAATTAAAAGAAAAAACAGACAAAATATATAAAAAAAATGAGATAATAGAATTATCTAATAAACCTTTTATTGATGAAATCTCTGAAAATAATATTTTAGAACCTTTTCAATTAAAAAAAGAAGAAAATATTGCTTTACAAAATATACCTAAAATTAAAAAAATTAGTAGAAAATATACATATAAATTAGGAAAAATTAATGGTAAAAATAGAATAGGTATTTTAATTAAAAATAAAGAGACTCAAAGAAATATTAAACATGAAATATCAATATTAAAACAAAAATCAATACATGATATTAAAGCTCAATTAAGAAGTAAAAATTTAATTAAAGTAGGTAGTGATGCACCAAATGATGTATTAAGAAAAATGTATGAAGATTCAATATTATCTGGTGAAATAACAAATATAAACAATAATAATATGGTTTATAATTATTTAAATGAATAATTGAAGATTAATGATGTAATTTCATATTTACTTTTTATTTATAATTTTAAATATTAAAAATAATAAAAATACTGATAAAAATAAATAATATAAATTAAAAAGTAAATCTTGATCATTATTGTTATAATCATTAATTTGTAATTTTTTACTTGGAAAATTTTGTAATAAATATGGATTATTATCTAAATAATTATGAATTGTTTCATTTAAATTTGTATATGTTTCAGTTTCAAGATTTTCTGCATTTTTTAGATTTTCTCTAAAAGCCCTTTGTTCGGGGGTTGGGGTTATTGAATTAGTAGTTAATAAATTATCATATTGTCTTACTGTAATTGGTACATTTTCTACAGGACCAGTAAAGTTATTTGCAGAATTATTTTTATCAATTAAATGACATGGTAAATTTACTTTAATACAATCTTGTTTAGGATCTTCATATAATGCTTGTATTAAAGGTAATCCATTAATACTAAGCGCAGAACCTACTGCAGCTGGTATAATTCCTATTTTATCATCTTTTCTCTGAGTTAAAAAATTATAATCTGCTACATTATTAATATAAACATGAACATTTTCATCCATATTTTTACATTTGATTTTACTTCTTAATGCATATCTATTTCCTAATTTTCCCCTACATTCATTTGCAATAGCTTTTCCAGGATCAGAAACTAAAGCAGTTGCATAATTTACAATACCGGCCGCTCCCTCTGAAATTCCAACCATATTGAATGCTCCACTTTGTCTATCTATTTTGTCGTAATCAATCATCTCATCTAATGGTTTAATACAATATCCATAAGGATGATTTTCTCCACCAAAATCATCAACAATACATCTATGATTTGACATAGTAATTATAATATAATAATATTAAAATTTACTAAATAAATATAATAATATTAATTAATATATTTATTAATTGTTAAATTCATGAACTTTCGGTAACATGATCAGCTGGTGGTAAAACTTCATTAGTTATTGTATATGGTGCTTCAGATTCTTCTTTGGCGCCTCCTTCGTTTTTTCCTTTATCTTTTAATCCATTACCTTCAATTAATTTAAAATAATTATTATTTAAAAAATATAAAGTTGAAAATGTTAATATAAGAAATAAAACAATGTATGATGTTAGTATATCTAATTTTAGAAATTTTTTAATGAATTTTTTAAAATTCATAATTAGAAATAAATATATATATTAAAATATTATATTATGTTATTATAATAATGAAATTATATTTAAGAAATGGTAATCAACAAAATGCATATAATAAATGGATACCAGGAGGGAAACCGTATGTATCATGGAAAAATAATATTAATAATAAATCAATAGTAGTTTCTAAAAATGTAAAAAATGATATACCAGATACAGTAAAAGATTGTAATAATAACTGTCAATTTATAGCTAATCCTATTAAACATTATAGAAAGCAATATACTAATTTAAATACTAGTGTAAATGGATTTAGTAATCAATCTTATATTGGAAGTTTAGATAAACCAGGTGGAACAATTATATCAATAGCAGATTGCGATAATTTTTATCAAAAAGGATATGATTATATATTAGATTTGAATAATGTAACATGCAAAGATAATTGTTTTAAAATTAAATCAGCAACAACTATAATAGATAGTAATTATTGCGTTTCAAATAAAGAATTATTAAGAAAGAAATGCAAAACATTTAATCAAAACTTACCTTTAACAACATTTAATACTAATTTAACATCTTATCCAGAATGTTCTATAATTAATAATTGTACTCCAATATTTAGACCATCAAATAATAAATATCAAGTTCAAGGTCCAATTTCAAGTTCATCTAGAATTGCTGCAATTAAATATTGTGCACAAGATGTAGACTCTAGAAGATGTTACTTACCAACAACAGATTACAATAGATTTGGAACAACAGCACATAATAAATCATCAAGTTCAGATATTTTCAATAATTTAGCAATTATGCCAAATTGTAAAAGATGTGGTTCAGAAAATGATGGAAAAAGTAAAAAATATTCAAATATAAGAATTCTAAAATAAATATTTATATTAATTATTAATATTATTTATATTAATAATATATATAAATGGTTCAAACAAAAAGAAAAGGAGGTAGTAAAAAAAGATTACTCACATTTAATTCTCTTACAAGCAGTCTTAATCCTAGAGCAAAAACATTTAGTCCAAAAAACAAAAAAAGATTACCCGCGTTAAAGGCTCTTACAAGCACTCTTAATCCTAGAGCAAAAACATTCAGTCAAAAAAAAAATAGATTACCTATATTTAAACTTTTAACTAGTGGTTTAAGCCCAGCCACAAGAATTCTTTTAAGAAAACCTAAATCTAGAAAAAAACCACTTAATATATTAGAAGTAGCAAGCAGATTACGTTTAAATGCAAATGCTAAAACATATAATCAAAAAAAAGGAAAAGGAAGTAGTAAAAAAAGAAAAAGAAGAAAACACTAAGTATTTAAAAAATGCTTATTAATTGAGAAATTATATTTATTACACCAATTTACACTTTTTTGAATATTAATATTTTTTAAAACATTTATTTTATTATTAAATTTTTCATAATTTGAAAGATTACTAAGTTTAGCATTATATAAAATTTCTTCTTCATTATTATTAGAATAAGTTTTATTCTCATTATCATTATCATTATCATTATCGCTATCATCACTTAAACTATAATTTGATAACTTAGAATTTAATACAAAACTGATATCATTTTTTAAATAACTAAATTTTGTTTCTGGATTTAAAATCGGGCTACAATATGAAGTATTATTTGAATCTAATTTAAAGAGATCATTAACAATTTCTGTATCTTTATAATTTTCTATTGGTATTGGTATAATAATATTACTTAATTCTAATAAATTATTTTCTGATGATTTATAATGTTTATTATCTTCAATTGTATACTCATTATCAGTATCTAAAATATTATAATTAGTATGTTTAATATTTATATATTCTCTAATAAAATTCAGAGTAGTATTAATATTTTCTATTTGTTGTTGACCATATATAGCATTAATTTCTTCTATTTTTTTTAAAAACAATTTAGGTAATGTAATATTAAATAAAGAATATATATTATCAATATTATTTAATAAATAATCAAAATTATCAATTATATCTTTACTAATATTTCGATTATTATTTTTATAATTTTTACAGATTACATATTTTTCTGAATTTGCTACTCTACTAGTATAAGGTTTATAAATATAAACATATTCATATAAATTTGATAATAAAAAAATAATTTCAACAGTTTTAAACTTAAATATATCAAATATTTTTAATACAAAATTTCCACCGGTTTTTTGCATTATAATTGCAAAAAATATTTGTGCAATTATTAATTTCATTGATAAATCTTCTTGTTTATTAAAATCTACCGAAAAATCAAAGCCTCCATCGGCTGTTATGTAATGCATACTATTACCATACTTATCATTACAATAAAGTAAATTTTCTTTCATAAACAAATCACCTGTATTAGTTGAACCATATTCTATTATTACATTAGGATTATTATTAATAAAATGTGAACTTTTTTTCCAAGACGGTATATTTATATCATCTGAAATTAAAGTCATTCCATAATATTTATCATTTTTATTATTATTACGTTTATAATTAAATGCTTCAATAAAACCGCCTGGACCTTCAGCTAAATGAAAAGAATTAATAGAATTTTTTTCAGTTAAAAAAGAAAATGTATTTATAATTTCTATCATTTTAAAAAAAGAACGAGATAATGGTTTATATTTACATATTGAAATTTTAATTTCAGGAACCAATGTATGAATAAATTCATATGGATTAGTTAATTTTTTATAATAATCCCAATAATTACTATATTCATCTATTTGTTGTTTAATATTAGATAAATAATGATTTAAAGAATTTGACATAAAAATTTCTTCTTCTATATTAGCATCATTATTTAATAAAAAATCAAATTTTAAGTCAGTAAATTTTAAAGATGGAATATTAATATAAGCCATATTATGTTATTAATAACTATAATTATTAACATAATAATTTTAAATTGTTTTATAAATTTAATTATTTCTTAGATTTTTGTGTTTTTTTCTCTTTTTTTAATGTCTCTTTTTCTTCTTTTTGTTTGGCTTTTTTCAAAGCTTTTTCTTCATTCGCTTTTTGTTTTTGTAAGTCTCTCTCTTTTTTCTTTTCTTCTGCTATTTTAAGTTTTTCATCAATAGTTAATTTTATTTTTTGTGGATTTTCTTCTTTTACTTCTAAGTCAGTATTATCTAATTCACCTAATAATTTTTCTGCTAATTTTTTTGATTTTTCTTCTGCTGTATTTTTTTCTACATCGTTTAATGTGTCGTCAATATCATTAAATTCTTGAACATATTCTTTTTCAGTTTTTGGATCTATTTCTTTTAAAGAAACAAGACTTTCATTAGTAACATTTCGGACTTTTTTAAATATAAAATATTTATTTAAAAATGATATCTGTTTCTCTTCTTTTGACATAATTAAGGAATTACCAATTTTATTTGCTAATTGTTTATTTATCTTTAATTCTTTATCCATATTTTCAAATAATTCATCAAAATATCCTATTGAACTTGGTAAATCAAGCGATTTAATTTCTTCTTTCGTAAGTAAAACAAATCCATAATTTTCTAACAATCTTGTTAAATATTTAAAATTTACCAAATATTCTCTAAATGTTTTATTTATACTTTCTTGATATACATCAATTGCATAACCAATACACGATTCGTCATCATTATAAAATTCATTACTATATTTTTTTGTTACTTCCCATATTTTTTTATCATTTTTCATCAAACTAATAGAATTATTAATTTCTACATCATTAAGTAAATTAAATACTTTATTTCCATCATAACAAGTTCCAATAAAATACCCTTCTAATATTGTGCATTGACTTACATTTTTCAAAAAATCATTTAATATAATTTCATTTTCAAACATATAATGTAATGCAAATTGTATTGAACTAATGTTAAATCCTTTTTGAGCAATACCATAATTATTATAAACACCCTTACCTAAAACTAATTCATTTTTTGATCCTTCGCCAAATAAAGCTTTAATTATTTGTTTATTTTTTTCTGTTGCAAATGCATCACCGTTTTTAATATTAATAGAACTATTACCATTAATAAATATAGCTTTCGGTATTGTAGAATATTTTTTAGCATAATTTAAATATCTAGCACAAGCTCCATCTAGTCTATTCTCAATATTATCTTTATTTAAATCTATACCTAAAACAAATGCTAAATTAGCATTTATCCATTTTGGTAAATCACCAGCTTTACCGCACGCAAAATCAATTAAAGTGCTTCCATTATTAGATAATTTACTTATTAACATATTTTTAACATATAAATTATGAAAATCTCTTAGTGAACGAGTTTCTGATTGAGTATTTACTTTATTATAATAAACATCATCGTCATTATTATCAATTTTAATATGATTACCAGTTGTAATAATTTCATTTGTAATTGGATTATGAATAGACTGCCAATTTGAATTTGCAACATGATAAGCATTTCCAAAATTTTTACCCCCACTTCTTAATTCAGATGTTTTATCATATCTAACCCTTAAAGGAATCCATTTCCACTGTGATTCTCTCGTATTATCATATTTAAATTCTACAATTGTATTATCTTCAATTTCTTCACCTTCTTCTGTGAAAATTTTTAAATTATTTGATTCATCAAGATTACCAATAACATTACATAATCCAGCATTTTCATCTGAAGGATTAGTAGGATAAAAACGAGCAGGTTTATATGTTGATTTATATGAATCACGATCATCTTTTTTCACTATATAGTCATTTAAAACATCATTACATGGATTAATATATCCATGTTTTTTTTCATCAAAACCTACATGTAAGATTAAAGTATAATATTTTTGAAATTGACTTGATTTAGTTAAATTTACACCACTACTATGTATATAACTTTCTTTATATGCACCATAATCATTTTTTTGAAATTTAATCAAGAAATCAATTGTATTAAATTCTGGTGGTTTCCATTTAAAGGATTCATTCCAAGTAATTTTAAAATTTGGTGCAGAAAATCCTACTTTATTACTGGCAACACCAGTATTAGATGGAGTAAATATTAATCCGTCTGTATTATATTCAAATAAACCTTCCTTAACATTATTTAAAATTGTAGCAGAACCACCAAATATATTGTTTGCATAAAATTTTTTTGTTACAATATTAATAGGAGATTTAGATTTAGAAACAATCGATAATGGATTTAATTTTTTAATTACAGTTTTTAAAATAACTAATCTTGAACTATCTTTTTTAGATTTAGTTTTCTGTTGTTCTTCTTTTTCTTCATCATCATCTTCCGATTTTACAATTTCTAAATTAACAAATGGTAATCCAGTTATATTTTTATTATTAATATAATAAATATCAAATGCAGCAAATAAATTTATATAATCTCCATTTTTATCATGAGTAATATGTTCACCATCAATAATAGTATTAAATACATCATCTTCTTCTGTTAATGCACCAGTAAATTCAACGTTCATCAAAGTATTAATTAAATAAATTTTTCCATTTTCATTAATAAATAATAGTTTTCTTAATCCATCAGCTTTATCTGTAACCGTATAATTTTTACGAATATTTGGAATTGATTTATTACTAGCATTTATATCACTTTCATTAATTAAATTAATCATTTGCAATGTTCCGGACGAAGGCCCTATAAAATCACTACCATGCGGTTTTTTTGTTGAATCATAATCTTTATTTTTAGTAATTTTTAAATAATTTATAATAATTTGATTTTGTTCAACTAAAGAAACAGGATAATTTGTTTGTTGAATTCCAATTAATACATATTTTATAATTTGTCTTAATTTATTATAAATGTTCAAACCAGTTGAAAATTCTGTATCAATACCTACCCGTGGATTATGTAATTCTATTTCAATTTCATATTGTTCAGTAGAATTAAATACATCAGAGTCTTTTATATTAAATTGTGGAATAAGTCTACCTCCATTGGTTCTAGATGTTTTAACGATACTACAATGTATTAAAAATGGATAGTCTGGATGAGTAAACTCAAATCTTTTAATATAACGAAAAATTTTTTTTGTTGAATTCCATTTATCCTTAATATTTTTAATAGTTTTATCATTTTCATTATATATTTTTTCAATTTGATATGAAATACGAAAATTGAAGTCATCAAAATCCAAAGGATAAATTTTTGTTCCTTCATTTATATAATAATCTTTTTCAATATATTCTACATTATAAGAATCAGGTAAATTTTGAATATTATTATATTTACAATAATGTTGAATATTGGGAAAACCATTAATTTGTGTTCTTATATTAGATGATTCATTGTCAGTTATAATTTTTAAATAATAATTCTCGAGTGTATTTGTAAAATTATGATTTAATAAACTCTTAATAACATTATAAAAATCTATTTTTGTTAAAGATTTAATTTTTTTGGTTCCAAATCTTACTTCTAATTCTGGAACCATATTATCAGATAATTTAGACATATTAACTAAATACATATTAATTAGTCTTTTTAATTTTTTTGTGCTATCTGAATCATCGCTTGATTCAATGACAGTTTTAAACTTTTTTTGAGAAATTACATGATTAGATGTTTCTTTTAAGATTTCTTTTGATTTTATTGTTTCTTTTAATTTAGACATAATATATATATTGGTTTATTATTTTAATTACTTTTAAATAATAAATCAATTTTTAATAAAATCATGATATTTTTTTGAAAGAATCAGAATAAAGTTCCATTTTAGTTTTCTTTTTACCATTGTCATTATAAATTTTAATTTCTAATTTTTTAGCTACTTCAATAATTTCATCTAATTTATAGCTACTAAAAGATTTTAATGGTTTATCAAGATTTTTAACATAAAAATATTTAGTTAATGCATTTTCAAGTTCTAATTTATTAATATTCATTACAATTTCAAAATTTGTATTAATTGAAGAGGAATTTTTATATACTAATTTTATCGCTTGATAGTTATCTAAATTATCAATACAACTTTCTAAACCATTATTTGTAAATCGAGTATATGTATTATTATCTTTAATAACAATAATATTAAGATTGTATAAAATACACAAAGTTTTAAATGAATTAAGAGAGATTTGTTTATCATTAGTTAATTCACTTTCAACAGTATTTTTTTGAATTTTATGTTTTTTTAGTAAATCTTTATTTTTTTTAATTTTATCAATTACTGATAATTTAAATTCTTTTTCAATAGTAAATGTATTTAAATATTCTAAATCAGAATCTTTTACATTATTATATAATTTATAAAAACACCAAAATAATTTATCATGTAGAATTAAGTTTTTTTTTATAGGTTTTTCATAATATTTTGATTTTAATTTATTATAATTTACAATAATATTACTTCTTGGAATAATAGGTTTTTCATCTTTTATTTTTTTTATTTTATCACTAGTTATTTCGCTTTCAACTTTATTTTTTATAGAATTTAACATATAAATCTCTAAATCATGAATTATTTTTGCGTTGTTAATATTTAAAGCATACATAATTAAATATTATCATTATAATTAAATTAAAATCTTTAATATGTTTTAAAATATTATATTTAAGATTCATTAACAGAATCCTGTTTATCTTTAAAATAAATATTTTCTAATGTTTCTTTTTTTGATTCATCTATTTTTATTAAATTTTCTTGTGTTTTTATAAACTCCATATATTTTTTTATTTCTTCTATTACACTTGGTGAAATATTATTTAGATTTATAAAAATACCATTATTATTTTCAGTTAATTTAATATTATTTAATTTAAATATTTTTGCAATTTCTAAATGATGACTACTATTTAAATTTTCTATTGTTTTTCTCAATCTTTCTAATTCATCATAATTTTTATTTTTTTCTTCAATCAAATTATTTTCATTTTCAGAATCCATAATCATTAAATATAATATATTTTATTATCTTTTAATATTCTTTATATATATATATAATGTTAAAAAATTTATTATTACTAGGTATTATATTTATATTAGTAGATGCTGGATTTTTATATTTAATGAGTAACAATTTTCAAACCATGATTAAAAAAATACAAGGTTCGCCATTATCTATGAAAATTTTTCCAACCATTACTTGCTATTTAATTTTAATTTCATC
>CENF01020643.1_pt1 | contig 16242 bp, 13 predicted proteins | sample 361291 | NCBI WGS metagenome assembly CENF01 (sample SAMEA2619399, study PRJEB7988) | marine metagenome | isolation source: saline water (ENVO:00002010), including | reverse complement strand
TCAACGTAGGAGTGGTGTTGGTAGTGGTCGGCATTAATTGTGTAGCCTTCATCTACGAGTGAGATGATGTCATGTTCGTGTAGTCCAATCGCACTTATCTCTGGAACGTAGAATCCAACAAACCACTCAACCATTTTCAAAGTAAGGAACAGAACTGCTAGGAACCATGTTGCTCCTAAGTATCTGTAGACCTTCTTTCTTCGAGCTTCATCGTCTAGGTCAGGCTTCTTTGCATAACGAAGTGCCTGGACAATTGTGAATGAAGATATGATTAGAGCAAAGGTATTGATTGCACCAGGTGCGATGTGCCACCAGCTGGATGCGATAAGATGGCTTGCTGGTTCGAAGCATGTGACGACAACACCTTCCTGCCATCCGGTTGGGTTTGTTACCGGGTCAAACATTCCTCTTTCGAATACGGTACCACAATTTTCGATTCCTAGCCTGTACCTCATGTAGGTACTGAACAAAGATGTGAAGACCATCATTTCGGACATAAGGAATACCCAAACACCAACCTTCCTAATTTGAATTCCACGGAATGGAACGCCTGTTGCAAGAGGTTCGTAGTGTCCATCAAAGGACAAGTCCTGTCTCCACCAAATGAATAGTGAGAATCCAACTACCAGTAATCCTACAAGAATCATAGGGATATTTCCAGGGTTGTATGTTCCATAGGACCAAGCCTCCGCCATTCCAAAGAGGAAGATTGCAATTCCCATACTCATGAATAATGGCGAGAACGAATTGTGTGGGGCGCCGTGCCCCCAATCGTGTGGACCCCATGGTTGAGGTGCATGATGGTCATCGTGGTAATCGCCGCTCAATGGCTCACCTCCTCATGATCTTCGGGCACCATCAATCGATTGAACCACTTTCCTAACCTTCCTGGCTCATGTGCAATGTGCTCGTTAGCATCCTTCAGAACTGGAGGGTTATGCCAATCGAAGGAAGGAGTCGGTGGTGGTGATGATGTCATCCACTCGAATGACCATCCACCCCATGGGTCAGCAGGAGCCTTTTCTCCCCTGACCAAACTAATCAACATGTTAGCAACCATGATGAAGTTAGAGAAGAAGAATAGGAATGCACTGACCGATATGAATAGATTCCACTCAGCAGCCCATTCGGGTAGATTTGTGAAATCGTCTGTTGTGATGAAGTAGGTGTGATGCCTTCTTGCCATTCCAACAACACCGAGCTTGTGCATAGGCCAGAAGATTCCATTGTAGGTTACGAATGCTGTCAAGAAGTGAAGAGTCCCTAATCTTTCGTCAAGCATTCGTCCAGTCATCTTTGGATACCAATAGTAAATCGCTGAGAAGAATCCGAAGACTGTACCTCCTACCAGTACATAGTGGAAGTGAGCTACAACGAAGTAAGTCTCGTGGAGGTGAGTATCCATTGCGATGGATGGGAAGAACATTCCAGAAATTCCACCAAGCGTGAAGGTAACCAAGAATCCTAGCGCCCACAAAGTGTGTGTGCGATAGACAAGCGAACCTCCGTGCATAGTTTTCAGCCAATTGAAGATCTTGATACCAGTAGGAACCGCGACTAACATAGTTGTCAGCATTGTTACGAATCTAAGCGAAGGTGACATTCCGGAGGTAAACATGTGGTGTCCGTAAACGATGAAAGCAACGATACCAATTCCAGCCATTGCGTAAACCATTGAGCGGTATCCAAAGATAGAACGCCTTGCGGATGTAGCAAGAACCTCTGAAATAACACCGAATGCAGGCACGATAACGACGTATACCTCAGGATGTCCGAAATACCAGAACAAGTGACTCCAGAGTAATGGGTCACCTCCAGCAGATATGTCATAGAATGCGGTGGAGATAGTTCTGTCAAGGTAGACTTGAATCAGCCCTACACCGAATGCTGGAATTGAAAGGAATAGCATTAGGTTAGCAACCAAAATACTCCATGTGAACAATGGCATCTGCATCCAACCCATACCTTCTGCACGCATTACTGCCATTGTTGTAAGGAAGTTAATTCCAGTTAGAGTGGATGATGCTACCAGCATTATCTGTCCAGCAACCCACATTGTCACACCGGTATGTGCGCCTTCTGTTACGATGTACGGAGCATATCCTGTCCATCCGGTATCTGCTCCTTCTCCGGTGAATACACCGGTGAAAATCAGTAATGCAGCGAACGGTTGCAGCCAGAATGATAGAGCATTCAATCTTGGCATGGCAAGGTCCGGTGCTCCAATTTGTAGGGGTACCATCCAATTTGCAAAACCGTTGATCAAAGGCATAGCAGCGAGGAAAATCATAGTAGTTCCGTGTAGAGTAAAGAAAGAGTTGTACTCATCTTGGGAAATGAAGTCATTACCAGGAACTGCGAGTTGAATCCTAATCATCATCGCAAGAATTCCACCAATTCCAAGGAAGAATAGACCCTGAACGAAATATAGAGTTCCAATCTTCTTGTGATCTGTGCTGGTGAGCCACTCAGTTAGCCAAGGTGCTAGGTGCTCCCAATCGAATGCATCAGGATTGGTTCTGTAGAATCCATACAGAACTGTGATTGTGAGAAGTATTCCGGAGATGATTATTAGTGTGGCCAATACCTTGTATGGGTCTGCTTCTTCTAATCCTGGACCCAATGACCCTGCTACCTTCAGAGTCATTTTATTCCACTGATCTTCGGGGCCTGCATTTCCATCTCCGTTAACAGAGTTGACGTGGACCACGAAGTCAACATCTCTTCCATGGCTTGGCGCAATCCACTCGACTGTCCATGATGTGTAATCGTTGCCTGCCTCAGTGTGAGTAACCTCAGATGGGCCATTGGATTGAACAGTCGCATCTAGAGGAGTAATTTCACCGCCGGATGCCCATAGGTTAAATCCTCCAAGATTTGCATTTCCTTCGGCGGATGGGCCACCAGTGAATGAAATTGTGACCTGATAGGTCTCAGACATATTGTATTCTTCTGGAAGGCCATCCAAAGTCACCATGACTGCAGCATTCGGAGCAGCGGCGTGACAGTTACATCCACCAGCACTAATCTGATCATAATTTACTCCGGTCGGTAGGGAGTTTACAGCCGGTGATACGACCATCGCTATGGAGATTAACAGAAAAGCTACCATACTTCGTGAAATTGTAATGTTTCTTCCCATATCTTTCAACCTCCTCAAGCATGGATGCTAACGCCCGCCATCATGTAGGCGTGGTCATCTCCACAGTATTCAGTACAGAGTAGTAGGAAGTCCTCAACATCTTCGGCGAGAATCCAAACAGTGGTTGTCTGTCCCGGAAGAACGTCTTCTTTGACTCCTAACGAGACAAACCAAGGAGCATGAGTTACATCTTCTGAAGTCATGTATGCGAGATATGCATTCCCCGCCTGTAGAGAGAGATGAGGCACGGCTCTTCCGTCTGCTTCAGTGAATCCAGACTCACATAACTCTGCTTCGAGTGTTCCACAATCAAAACTCCAAACCCACTGCTTGGCTGTTATTTCGATGGTGTGGTAGCAATTTGCTGTGTACTCTCCTTTCAATTTCGCGTCAGGATCGAAGGATAAGTCCGAACCGTACGTTTGGTATGTCTCAGAATCGTAATCGCATTCATAGCCAAATTGCCCACCATCTGGGGTGGCCCAAATATTGTCTAGTGGCGCCCAAGAGATGTAAGTCAGGTAGACGATTAGAATAAACGGAACAATCGTCCATGCCAATTCCAATTTTAGATCGTCATTTTCAGCAGGAAAAACTCCAACTTCTAGATTGTCTATATTGGGGTTTTCACCATCTTTTGAACGATAGAAAAATGAGTGGTGATACAGCCACCCGAAGGTGAACAATGCAACCAAAGCCGACCAAGCAAGATACTCGTTCCAGAGGCTATCGTATAGAGGTGTGATGAGACTCATCGTTATCTCCGGTCTGAGCGCGCGTGAAAGTCCCTCATAAGTGTGAGGTTTGTGATTCCTGAAGAGGTGTCCGACGCAGTCGGAAATGACTTCAAACGACCAACCAACGTGAGCCCATCCAGATAAGGTCTGAATTAGTCGAATAAACTGAGATTTTTGTTCAAGAGGCGGAGACAGATGGGTGCTGGTGATTGGGTCCAAGATAAGGGTAAAATTTCCGGCCCTCCAGGTCGTGAAGTTCGCTTTAATTTAGCAGCTCGTGCCTTCGCAGAAAGTCAACTCCGAAATCGAATGCCATCAGATGGAGGAGCCGGATGTCCAGTTTTGGTAGAGGGCAAGAGAGACAAAGCGGCTCTAAGGGCTCTAGGATTTGAAGGACCGATTGAATTGATTAATCGCGGCTGGGATAGATCTCGACTTGTAGCATATTTCTACGATACATACGGAACTCGAAATACAATCGATGGCGGTCCACCTCTAATGTTGCTAATGGATTGGGACCGCACCGGAGGTCAAATTCAGACCACTCTTCGAGATCGACTAAATTCACTAGACGTTCCAATCGATGAAAATCTCAGAAAGGTTCTGTTGAAGACCATGAAGCCAGAAGGTAAAACCGTCGAAGCATTAGCACCATTTGCAAAAACTCTGAGGCCCTTAATTGAAGAACAGCTGGATGCAATCTAACTTATTTTGGAAATGATGTGGGACTCTCTTTGACCGTATTGAGTACTAAGTGAGTAACCGAACGTTTCACACCATCCATCGAGAGGAGATTTTTCGATAAATCGTCGAGGTCACTTCTATCGCTGGCTCTAGCGATAATCATTGAATCGAATTCGCCGGTAACATCGTAAACGCCGTAGACTCTCGGGTCACGGGCAATAATCTCTTGAATTTCGATTAGACGCCCCTTCTGAATTCTTAGTCCAATTACGACATTTAACCCCCATCCAACCTTATCTGAATCGAGAATCACTCGGTACTCCTTGATGACTCCACTGTCTTCTAATTTCTTCACTCGATTGCTAACTGTACCTAGAGAAACACCGACCTCCTCAGCTATGCCGCGTAGCGATGTTCTAGCATCGCGTTCCAGCACCTCAATGATTCTGCGGTCGGTGTCGTCGAGCATCAATCTCCCTCGGGAGACTGTGCTCGAGGCATTAGGCTATTGAACATTCACTTCAAAATCCGTCAGTAGATTGAACGTTTGTTCATTCTTCTTGATTGATTATGATACCTCTAATTAGTCGTAAAACATGTACTTCTGCGGTTCTCATCATCAGACTAACTCGTCCTCCAATCCAAATCGGAATAGTGGTTCCATCCGATTCATCGACCAACAGAAAATTTCCTTTCTTGGATGATAGTTTTGTACTCACCAAAGTGGGTTCTGGCTCATCTCCTGAGAGTAAGGAATCGATAACTTTCGATGGCACTTCAGTACATCCTTTTTCGATTCTATCAGCGAATTTTTTCGCCGCAGAACCAACAACTCGTTCAAACTCTCCACGGCGTAAATGAATTGCTTCGAGCCCGATATAAACCACTTTCAAAGGACGCCAACGCCTACCCGGAATCCGGATCCTTCCGCCTCTTCGACTCCTTTCAGAGGACCAAATTTCGTTAGCTTCGGATGTTGACCATAGAACTTTCTTGCCTCGCACCCAAAGGTCGTCGGGTAAGTCTCCCAATTCCTCTTCCAAGATTGTTCTAGTCTCGGATGAAATTGGTTGGGGAACATCCTCGTTATCTACGGGTGCTTCTTCTTCAGTCAACTCACGATTAACTTGACTATTTGATTCTGTTTCTACTGAGGATTTTTTCTCTATTACAGCAAGGAAAAATCCTCCAGCTGTCGACTCATCATTCCACACTCTCATACATAGAGGCAGAGCATCAATAATTTCTTTTTCAGAAGGAGAAAGGAAATTGTCTTCTTCTTGTTCATTCTGAACGATTGAACATTCATCAGAAAGCACAGGCCATTGTGTCATTCCTTCAGATGCGGGCAATTTTGGGATCAAATCATGGGCTGAAATCAGTTTCAAAGAAGGGTCGTTTCTCAGAACCTCGGCAACTACAGCTTCGTTTTCGATAGGATCTAGAGAACAGGTCGAGTAAACAACTCGTCCTCCTGATTTGACGAGTTTTGTAGCCCGACTCAAAATATCAATTTGCAACTTCTGCATCGAACGTCCACCACTTGGCTTCCAGCGAGACCACACATGGGGGTTCTTGCGTGTGGTTCCACTTCCTGTGCAGGGTGCATCAACCAATATTCGGTCATACCCAAATTCAGGAACCTTGGGAAAATGACGTGCATCGTGGTTGACGATGATATTGCTTCGCGAACGGTGTCTCTGCATATTGGAAACTAGTAGATTTACTCGACCTCTGACAATTTCGTTCGCGACAACGACTCCAGAATCATTCAGATGTTCTGCAATTTGTGAAGTCTTAGATCCTGGACTGGCGCATAAGTCGAGAATATATTCACCAGGTTTTGGGTCCAAAGCCAGTACAGGCAACATCGACACAGCCTCTTGACGAGTTAATCTTCCAGTTTCATGTAAAGCGGCAAGGGCAGATTTCACCTCACCTTCAGCCTTGCCGCGTGAGAACGGCATAGTCCAAGCAGAACCGACTCCATTAAACCACTCAATAGGCTTACAGTCTAACGATTTTAACCAGTCTTCGAGCCATTCTTGATCTGCTGATAAGGGGTTCACTCGTACTGTTTCAGGGAGTCTTTCATACGCGTGTGCGAACCATGAATCAGAATTTTTTCGCCAGCAACTTACCGCCTTCAATAACAGGCTAGCGCGCGCGGCCTTATCCCAATCGACCTCCTCTCGCACAAGGTCGCGTCAATCATGTTCAACATCAAGCGATTGGCTCTGGCATTCTCACTACCCCCAAGAATTCTCATTCTTCCCCCAAACAAATTCGTAAACGGTTAAACCTCTAACTATGCGCTCACGACTCACGGCCTATGCCGTATGGGATGCACATGACAGGACTGAGAAGAAGAATAGCGAGGAGCCCAACCGAACCTAATCGAACGACAAATACGGAAGCCACTCAAAAGCTGTTTGGCCTCGTTGAACGAGCACGGACGAATGGTAGAGAGCAAGGTCCACTAGTGCCTGTTGAGGCATTAATCACAGTCGATAAAGAAGAATGGGTTTGGCAGGTTGTAGACAGAGATGTACTGGAAGTCTTGTCTCACAGATTGGTGTTCGAATCATCGGCTGGAAAGCGCCGAGAAATTTTGATGACCGCCGGCATCGATGCTGCCATGGATGCGGCCTCAAAGATTGTCGAACTCGATGGCGGATGTGTACTAATTGAGACACTAGACCCTTGATTTTGAATCATTTAGGGTAATTTATCGTAAATTTGCTGATTTATTCTGTTTCGCCGTCTTGAAATAGTGCAGGTAGGTGCGACGGCCCGATGGCGAAGGAGAAGAAGGGCAGCGGCATCCAGCAAGCAGCGGGTTTAATCCGCTACTTCGACGAGGAGTCAGAGGATGCCATTCAAATCAGTAAAGGAATTGTCTACGCTGCATGTGTGGTCTTCTCTGTAGCAATTTATCTTCAGCACCATGGAGTATGGGCATGGATGGGCGACGTCCTTTCCGGAATTGTCTGATTACTCTTCACTGGTCAAATCGACAACTGGTAATTCATCATCTAGTAGGTGCGAAGCCTCTATCTCCTCTTCCTGCTGGTTCTTGTCCCACCAAGCGAGAGTTCCCGAACCGATTGCGGCTGCCTCCGATGACCTGACTTCGGTTGTTGGGTCTGCTTCCACTAGAGCCTGTGTTGCCCTTGCTAGAGCCCTTTCCACGGCTGGAGCATTGTGATCGGCAAGGGCAGCCCGAGCCTCATCCAAATTTTGTTCGGCTTGGTTTAGGATGAGCTCGATATCCTCGCTTCCACGAAGCGCCGATATTTTTTCCGATAGATTGGTGATTTCTTCATTCATCTCATCTCTTGCGTGATGAATGAGTCCTTCCCAAGCGCTACGATGTTGTGAAATTGCAGCGCCTGACCTTTTTTCAAATCTCGATGTCCATGATGGCTCCCATGGATTTCGACCTAAGGTGGCTGCTACATCGTGTATAATGCGCGCACGTAGAGCCAATGGACCAATGATTTCGATTCGATTGAGAAAACATCTTGCTACTAATCCGAACCCCCAATATGAGTCCGATGTTACAACCATAGAAACATCTCCTGCTGAGGTTGAAAACCTCCACCTCTGTTCATCATAACCAGGTTTTGATTCGAAAAATGGTGGGTCAGCAGGACCTAGAGAGCGGAGAGCCGACCTAGCAACATCTCCGAGATATACAGTTGAATTGCCCTTGATTCCAGCGGGTCGCAGTCTTCCTTCAACGTCTATTGACATCTGAGGTTGTCCTTCTCTTACCTGAGCCCATAGTATGGTTTTGTTTGGATCGAGGCCGATTGTTCCCTCCTCTACCGACTTGGCCTCGCCATTCATGATGACGGCTGAACTGCCTTCGCGTTGAACGTTACGTGCAGACGAGAATGCTCAAGTCCCGTCTATTCCAACACTACTATGTGCCACGACGCAAGTACGGACGACTTACCAAAGTCGTAGAGATCCCACCAATGGATAACTGCTCACGCTGTCGTGCTGGAAAGTATTGTCCACTCCCTGGTCATTCGGGAAATAATGTTCAAGCTGAACGTGAATGGCAAGGGCCAGAAGTTGTTGATAAGCGACAAAATAAGAAAAATCCAGCAAAAAAATGAACCTGATTTCCCCAGAGAAATTTACAAATACATAGCAACATAATCAATTTACATGTCGGAAATACGTCAACAATACATCCCAGTATCTCGAGCCAAAGTTAAATCCGAAATTTTTCAATTTTTAGAATTAGAGGGTCATAGCAATTCTGAATTAAAACAAATTAGCACTCTACTTGAGGCTTTATGGCATCATTCCTCTCATTCCGGATTAGAAAAAATGAAAGAATTGTATGAAAACATGGATCCAGATCAGATTGGTGTACCTGTTTTATTGGGAAAAAATGAGTTTTTGAAAACATTTACCGAGATGTTACATGACGGAAATTGGGAAGAAATATCAGACGACGAACTTCAAGTAGCACTCGAGGGAGAAGACGTATTCCCGATTAGTTTGGATGTGAGATTTGACGAACTAGAAACTATGTATTTATACAAGTTGGGAAAAGTGATCATCGAAGACAAAAGGAAAAAGTGGTTTGGTTTAGTTCAGGATAGTGTCGAAATTTACGCCTATGATAGAGTAATTCAAATCATTGAATTCAAGGACGAAAGATGGTATCAAGAAAATAAAAAAATGAAGTATTATCAAGGTGATTCCGGCCAAGGATTGCATATTAGACTATTCAAAAATATTCCAACTCTAGACGTTGAAACTATTTTTCCAAACACCTCACCATCGATGAGAAATTTAGACAAAATCAAAATTTTTGCACCTCTTATAGGGGGTTTAGCCACAATCCTGTCTAAATATGGGCCTTTGCTATTAGGGGCAGATGCTGGAGATACAGATTCCTCTGTAATCATTGGTCTTTTGACGGCTTTAGGCACATATATGCTGAAAACATATCTATCTTACCAAAAAACACGTGAAAATTATCAAACTCAAGTCTCCAAAGATATGTATTTCAAGGGTCAAGCGAATAATTCTGCAGCAATTAACATGGTAGTCGATCTAAGCGAAGAGCAAGAAGTGAAAGAGGCACTCCTTGCTTATGCCTTCATACTCGTCGAAGATAACCATAGCGAGGAGAGTTTGGATGAAAGAATAGAATCATGGTTGGAAAATAAATTTGGATATGATATAGATTTTGAGGTAGATGATGCATTAGGGAAACTAGAGGATTTACGCTTGCTAAGTAGAGATAAAAATGGCAAATTATCGGTTGTTGGAACCTCAGAGGCATTATCAATTCTAGATGATCGTTGGGATAAAATATACGATTATTGAATAATTAACACTAATCTTGCTGAATCGCAGTCGCTGGAAGTATGAGATATTCGCTTTCTAATTCATCTTCAACTTCTGAATCAATTTCGAACTCTTCCAATTCTGGTAAACGCTGAGCCCTGTGGTAAATCTCTCTCAGTGTTTGGTCACTAATCTCCAGATATACTCTGGTTGTTGCGATACTTGCATGCCCTAATAATCTCTGAATGGTAACTAAATCTGCACCACGCTCAAGCAGACCTGTCGCGAATGTGTGTCGCAAAGTGTGAGGAGATAGTCGAGCGCGGGGGATTTCAGCCTCATCAGCCAATCTGTCTATTAATTTCTGAATAGACCTAGGATTGATTCTATTTCCTCTGCTAGAAAGGAAGAGGGCTCTTTCCGTGTCTTCATTTTCTAACATCTTTGAGCGCATAGTTCTGATCGGATTCCACGCTTCAATTGCTTCGGTGGTCTTCTTAGTAAACAGAACAGTTCGATCCTTTTCTCCCTTACCACCGATTACAAGAGCAGATAGGTCTTCATGGTCAACATCATCGATGTCTAAATTACATAATTCAGAGATTCGTAATCCAGTGTCCAACATTGTGGTAACTATTGGATGAGCTAATGGGTCTTCCATTCTAAGCGCCGCTGAACGAACTTTCAGTACCTCTGAACGACCTAATGGCCGTGGCAGAGGTCGGCGGCGCGCCGGTCTTTGTACCCATTCAGGAACAGCATATCCTAGCCATTTGAGAAGATGAGATACCGCCGCTAGTCTGGCGTTTATTGTAGCAGGACGCAATTCTCCTAGGCTGTTTAGCCAAGCATCTACACGCCCAGTAGATGGATCAACACGCTTGTGGTAAACTCTTACTGGAACCTCTTGAGCATTTTCCCAAGATAGTTCTTCTTCACCGGGTAAAGCAGTAGTCGAGAAATCACGCGCCGCTACAGTGTATGCCCGAATTGTGTGCTTTGATTTCTTTTCAGTGCGTAATTGCCCTGCCCAACACTCGAACCAAGGAAGGGTTGCCAATCGCATTAGTCTCGTAGGTAGAGGGTTTACCTGGTTGGACTGACTAATTGTAGAGGAAGTTTCGAACCGCCCCTGCATAACCTCTTGGCTAGCAATTCCTCTATCTTCGTCTTCCATATCAAGGTCCCTCGCCTATTTCCGTCGCGAACGACGGGTGCATCCCTGCCCATACGGGCGAACCCAAGTGGGTCTATCCAAACTTGAATGCTTCTGATGTGGACAGCCTTACGGCTAGTTTTTCCTAGCAATAGCAAAAAAGCCGTTTACTGATTTCAATCAGTAGTCATTGAGGACTCGTCAGAGGCTGAATCTGGCAATTCTGCTTCTTCTTTTTGTTGTCTTTCGAACGCTTGCAGACGATTATTCAGATGTTCAGCAACCGCTCCAGCGACATTTACTCCAGATGCCCCCTCGATTCCTTCTAGACCAGGACTTGAATTGACTTCCAGAACAAGTGGGCCGTTACTCGATTCCAAGAGGTCGACACCTGCAATATCCATGCCTAGGATATTTGCCGCTGAAAGCGCTACTGAGACAAATTGCTCATTCAACTGAACTCTCTCTACACTTCCTCCAAGGTGGAAGTTAGATCGGAACTCACTTCCAGATGCTCGACGTCGCATAGCAGCGGCGACTTTTCCACCGACGACAAGAACTCGGATGTCTTTACCATGAGATTCCTCAATATATGTCTGGACTAATGGTTTCATTCCTCTTTCTAGCATTTGGCTTACGAGTTGTCTAACTTGAGGATAGTTTCTAGCGAGGAATACACCAGAACCCTGAGTCCCCTCGGTTGCCTTTACGACACAAGGAACTCCACCAACTCGAGCCAATGCACTGTCTACGTCTGTGGTAGAAGCGACATGGGCTGTTACGGGGATAGGAACTCCTGCATCCGCCATCAATTGGCTAGCTAGGAGTTTGTCCCGACTCTGTTCAATCGAAAGAGACTGATTGAGAACAATTACTCCCATTTGCTCGAATTGACGAACTATTGCCACACCTCTTCGAGTAATGGAGAATCCAATTCGCGGAATCACCGCTTCACATTCGATTGGCCATCCACGGTGGAATATTCGCCCACCCTTCTCATCAACCACTACAGTGAGCCTTAATGGATCGATGATTCGAACCGCCCATCCAGCCTTCTGGGCTTCTTCTGCAAGACGGCGGGTTGAGTACAACCTCGGACCGCGCGAGAGAATAACCAGGCGTGGATACATGTTCCGCGCCCACCACCACCCCCTCTTGAGTCTGACGGATGCAGAGTGGGATGAGAATATTCTCTTTTTCCTAATCTAACTCTAAAATTTGTGAAAATTAGCCATTCTGGCGGCTTCCCTCACACGCGCGTATGCGCGTTCCGCAAAGCGGAACGCCGAAGGAGTTGAAAGCCCCAGTGTGCGACTCCCTAGGTAAGTCGAACAGGAGGGATGGGTCTGGACCGTGATTCACTATCATCAATGAAGGTCTCAGAACTACGTACTTTGTGTAAAGAAAAGGGGCTACTCATCTCCGGTAAGAAGGAGGAGTTAATCTCTCGTTTACTCGGAGAGAAGACACCTGAAAGTTCACCTGAAACCAAAGTCCTATCGTCTAGTTCAGAACAAGACAAGGACGATGCAATAGATCGACTTCTTTCCCGTTTTGAGTCCGGTGGGGAAGGAGAACCACAGGAAGTAGCTGTAGAAACTGAACCCGAACCTGTAGAAATTCTCGAAGCAGAAGTCATGGAGGCCGATATAGTCGAGGCCGAAATTGAGATGGAGGCTGAGGAAGACCTAGATTTGGTCCTCGAAAGTGACGAGGAAGAAATAAATCCTGTAACAAAAAAACCAGAGTTAATCCTTGATGAAGAGGAAGAAGACGCTTGGACTGGAGGCGTAATTTCAGATGAGACTGTGCCGGCCTTAGTCGCTAGTGAAATCGAATCAGATGCGGAAGAAGCCTCGATTACGATTACTATACCTAGCCTATCTTCAATTCAATTCTCTCCGAAAGTTGTTGCAGCGATTACAATTACAGCCCTAATTCTTGGAGCAATCGTATTCTCCCTGTTTATGCAAGAAGACTCTTCATTCCAGGCAAGAACTCTTCATTATGGAGATAGTATGGAATTCAACATTTTGAGTTCCAGCATAGATGTCGAGGGCGACGATATGGTTGCGATATTCCGAGATGCTGCTTCTGGGCCTCTCGATGACGCATGTGGAGAACTTTCGGCAAACATAGTCTCAGGAGTTGGAAGCATTAGTATTCGAAATGGAGATCCTGCGGATATTATACATCCATCAGATAAGCAATATAGCGGCGCAGTGAACGCCTTGGATGCATTTGGAAGAACACATTTGACCGCTCAGAAAGTTATCGACCATGAGATGAATATAGACCTGAGTGGTAAGACTTGGAGAGATGAAGGGGAATGTGGAACTGTAGGTTGGATTTTGGATGACAATAACTTGGATATGACAACCAGAACTTGGACTGATATTGGGGATAAACAATTGATAAGAACAGGTACAGATTTGACGATTTTGGATTCGGAAAACCAAGCCACAAACCTAGAAGCCACAACTTTTGGGTTAGAATCGATTTCAGGTTTAGGAGTGGTATCGTCCTACGTCTTCCTACCACTTACACCCTTAGATTTGCACGAATTCTTCGGCGATGAATCTTTGACTTCAGGCACAACATCTGAAGCAGGCTCAGAGTGGTCTTGGTCAGTAGGTAAAGAAATCAATGACAATGACCATGGTTTGGTATATCCAATTTCTATGTCTCATCCGGAATTTGATGCTTGTAATGGCCACATTACAATCAATATGTTGGTCAAGAGTAATGTCCCGTGGCCGGTAGAACAAACTGCTAATATCGTAATTGATAAGAGTCAAAAATCAAGTGACTGCGGCTTGATTGAAACATCGCTTTCCGACGCCGCAATCCCAGATGGACGAATTACAATTTCATTCTCAATGAGAGCCCTGAAAGGCGGAGTCACCTCGGGTTCAACGGCAATTGAATGGTTGGTGGATTACACCAGTAAACCAGGACCGGGGGAAGATCGTCCAGGAACTAGTGCCCAGAGATCATGGGGTGCTGCTATGCCAGATGAGAGTGCGATTAGGCCCTGGGATCTTGAGTCAGCCTTGGAGTGCACTCTTGCAAACTATTCCACAAGCGGTGTTGCCACCGCCATAGAAGAAGGCGGATATGTTTGGAGAGCATCAACCATCGATGTCAATTCAAACATTCAATGGAATATGTCTTGGGTGACAGAAGATGAGAGAGCTGGTTGGACCATTATTGAGGAAGACAATGGTGGTTGCTCGCTAATTGATGATGAAAATATGGACGATGGAACAGTTCAATGGAATCGTAACGCTATACCTGAGACATTAACCATGAATTCATTGGAGTCTAGATTGCTCTCATCCTCTAGATATCCTGGATTGAACACTCACATTAATGACGGAAGTGGGGGATGGGATGCTGGAGTCGAATATGGTTACAGACTATCAGTAACACAAGAAAATGAAATCTTGGACCTAATTCCAATTAGTTTGGGAGAAGGTGCAGTCACCGTCAATGTAGAGAAATCTTGGACAGATGCAAATAACAGAAATCACGATGTTGTTTGTGTTATGGATGCTGAGAATGCAAGGCTACTAGGTTGGTATCATTTCTGGGCTCCTCCTAACTGATTCGGCACTGCCAATCTAGTCTGCTAAAGGCATCTGAATTGTTCGTCAGTGTCGGCACATTGAACAGCCCTCCGAGCGCCGAAGGCGCTCGTATGTCCTCTGATAGAGAGGTGGAAGATCTGCCTGAGGCAGGCTCAGCACCGCTGATTATCGATGCTGAATTCACTGAGGTCGAAGACAAGGGTCTGCCGACTTTAGACTCCGTTGATGAGATTAGTACAGCACGGGCAAGAACCCCTCTTGAGTTGCCCAAATCAGCGCCCACCCCAGAGGGTAGGGCTAGGGTAGTTACCATCATCAATCAAAAAGGAGGAGTTGGAAAGACGACGAGTGTAATCAACATCGCAGCGCAATTGGCCTTACGCGGTCACAAGGTATTGGTTGTCGACGCAGATTCACAGGGCAATTGCGCAACAGGTCTTGGAGTGAACAAGAGCCGAGTCAAAACCACGACTCGAGATCTAATTCTAAATCCAGAAAGTGCGGTGGAAAGTCGTCATGCGACCGCTGTTGATGGTGTTCACATAATCGTAGGAGATCGCTCCCTCGTTGGCCTAGAACAGGAGATGCTGAGGCAACTTGGTAGAGAGAGAAGGTTGTCGGAGGCATTAGCTCCGCTTTTACCGCATTATGATGTTGTAATTATTGACACTCCCCCTTCATTGGGAATAGTGACAATCAATGCACTGGTCGCAAGTGATGGAATAGTTATTCCAGTTCAGACGGAGTATTTTGCCCTCGAAGGACTAGCCATGTTGGCAGGTACAATTAGAGAGGTTAGAGGGCTTCTAAATCCGAGATTGGGAGTTGACGGGGTTATGCTTACCATGCACGCCCCGACTTTGCTCAATCAACAGGTTGCAAGTGAGGTAAAGGAGGCATTCCCAGAATTACTAATCGAGCCAGCAATCCGACGCAATATCAAGTTAGCAGAAGCACCCAGCCATGGCATACCAATCCATCTTCATGACCCTAACAGCAATGGTGGTCAGGACTACCAGCAAGTTTCCAGTGTGCTCGAATCACGTTGGGGGCTCTGAGTTTGTCTGATCCTGTTGATACACCCCATGTAGCTGTGCTATGGATGATTTTCGGAAGTCTTTGCTTTGGTACGATGAATGCCTTGGTCAAGTACACCAGCGGTTTGGAAGGAATCGATGTTTGGATGATTATCTTGGTTCGTTCAGCCGTCATAGCATTCGCGGTCGCTGGCTTTGCTGCAAGTCGTGGAACTTCCCTAAAGATCAATGATCCCAAGACCATGTTCCTTCGTTGTGCTGTAGGCCTTACAGCAATGATTCTCTATTTTTCCTCATTAGCGAAAATCCCACTCGGGCAAGCTGTAACCCTGCAATATACTGCGCCTTTGTTTGTAGCATTACTTTCGGGAAGAATAATTGCTGAAAAGGTACAGCCTTCTGTAATCACCCTGGTAATTACTGCATTTACAGGAATTGTTCTGATTGTATCGCCCAACCTAGATTCAGTTGAGCCGTATGCCTTGCTTGCACTTGGCTCAGGCTTCTTTGCAGCTTTGGCGTATATCTACGTAAGAGAATTGAGGAAGACGGATTCTCCTACCTCGGTTGTATTTTGGTT
>CENF01157875.1_pt1 | contig 16298 bp, 3 predicted proteins | sample 361291 | NCBI WGS metagenome assembly CENF01 (sample SAMEA2619399, study PRJEB7988) | marine metagenome | isolation source: saline water (ENVO:00002010), including | reverse complement strand
ATTTCATCTCTCGTTGCGGTGTTGATAATGCTGCATTTTTTCGATGTACAATTGAATTATATTCCCAAGACGCCGTCATATCACCGTCCTTGGAGGATATTTCCACCCGATTGAACTCATTCGTTGATTCGATTCAAAATGTCGGATTAAAGTTCACGAGATGGATGCACGGAACTTGTCTTGAAGTCTTACAAACCCAGTGTGTTGATGTTGATGAAGGAAGTGATACGGAATACGATGGTGGCCGCTGTCTCCTGGATGATGGTATAAGGAATGACGATATCCTTGTGACGGCAAGCTGCTCTGTCCATGAAACAGAAGCAGATGCGTTTGGAATTACATTCGCACGCGATCTCAGGACATCTACCGTGTGTTGTAAATTCGCAGCTACTGCACAACGCGCCATTGCTAGGCTTTCACGGAAAATTGCGAAATATGTTGGAAGTTGGGGCAAGTTCCAGCATGCGATGAACACGAAAGCTCGTAAACAAACACTACAGATGTTCACAGATCTTTCTGGGATTGAATTTGCACCGCTTGACGAATTATTCATTCTATTTAATCGATATAAGTGTAGAGTGTTAACGGATTCGAATAGAAATGTGACGATTTCTTGTGCGATGATTGATGCCACGCCACTTATCAAGGGGGTTGCTAGAGAATGTGACATCTGGATCAAAGAGCTTTCGAGCATTTCAGCAGCGCAGGATAGTAATTTTCTATCGGAACTGAATTCGAAGTTTCGAAACATAGACGGTGTTGCAGATGTAGTTCCATCAAGTTTGGATGAAATGAAAGTGTTTCTGAGAATGGTTCAAGATGTACGCGTGGACTGGGAGACTGAAATTAATATTCTGAAAATTAAAGACAGGGTCAAACTTCGCCTTGGTCTGCGGCCAGAAGAGTCCTTCTCATCATCGTCCTCATTATCAACAACACATAATGATGCTAGTTGTGAGTATACGAATCTCGTCTTAGAAACGTTGGCGAATTGGAAAGCTTGTAAAGAGAAGATTGAAAGAGCAGATGCCGACTTCAGGCACGTTCGGATGAAGTTTGAAAATCAATTACGTAATGATTTGAATGAATTTGTGAGTGCTTGCGAAGACACGCAAGCCGACATGCAAAACTATGGACCGGCGTCTGATAAAAGTTTAGTAGATTTGCACGTTGGAGTATCGAAATTGAACGTGTTTAGATCAAAAATCTTCGATTTGTGCACCCGAAGTGAAGTCTTGCGCGACTCTGAGAAAGCGTTCCAATTTCCTCCGCGTTCGGTTTCAAGTTTGGAAGAATTGCAAGAAGATATTGAAGAATATAAGAGCTGCTACGCAGTTTTCGAGAGATTTGATTCGAAAGTTAAAGTGCATTCTGGTGTGTTATGGGAGTCTATCGATATTGAACAATTGCGTGTCATTGGCGAAGAGTCCAGGAGAGATTGCAAATCGAACATCATTGAAACGCCCAAGACATCTGAATTGATCATAAGTATTGAAAAGAGCATAACATTATTCGAAGAGACTCTGGATTTGTTTTGTACGCTCAAGTCACCTGCAATGCGTCCAAGGCATTGGGAAGAGCTGGCAAGATTGGCGAAGACATCAATTGCATTGACCACGGTTACCTTTGAGGACGTCTTGAAGCTTAGACTACATGAACATGCGCAACATGTCAGAGAAATCACGAATAGAGCCGAACGAGAGATGAAGATTGAGGAGGATTTAATAAAACTTGGCGCGCAATGGGAAAGCGCCAAATTTGATTTGCGGCCGCTTGCACGAGAACCAAGGGAGATCCATGAGAAGACTCTGATTCTTTGTGCTGTTGATGACATCACACTTTCGCTTGAAGATTCAAGCCTGACGCTTCAATCAATCTCGGCATCTAAGCACGCGGTACCATTTCGTGATACGGTCCAAAGCTTGGAATATAGCTTATCGCACATTTCCGACGTACTAGAGGCGTGGATTGGGACTCAACGCAGATGGATGTATTTACAATCAATTTTTTGTGGTGCCGATGATATTCGGGCACAGCTTCCATTTGAAGCTGACCAATTCGATCAAATTGATCTTTCCTGGAGAGAAATCATGCGGAGCACACAACAAGAAAAGGAATCGAAGGTATTAGAATCCTGTAAAGTGGAAGGTCGATTGCATCATTTGAAGGAACTCTCTTCACAATTAGAATCGTGTCAAAAGTCGCTATCTCAATATCTGAACACGAAGCGCGATGCGTTCCCTAGATTTTTCTTTATTTCTGACGATGAGCTATTATCTATACTCGGTACTTCCGATCCAACGCTCGTTCAGGAGCACATGTTGAAACTCTTTGATAATTGCGCGAAACTGATTTTTGGTCCAAACAATGAATCCATCGTTGGGTTGATGAGTAGCGAAGGTGAGTCGTTCGAACTCTCCGAGTCAGTTCAAGTTTTAGGTTTGCCAGTCGAAGTTTGGATGACAAAAGTAGAAAACGCCATGCGCACCACGTTGAAAGAGATGTGTAAGAAAGGGATCAGGAGGTATGCCAACGCAACTTCGCGAACAAATTGGATATTGGAGGAATTGGGTATGGTTGCCCTCGTTGGATCTCAGATTTGGTGGACTTGGGAGGTTATCGATGTCTTTCGTCGCGTCAAGAACGGTCAAGATAAGATGGCGATGAAGTTGCTTTCGGATAAATTAACATTGCAGTTAGCAGATCTTACTAAGCTAGTTCGTTCTGATTTAACAGACCTTGAGCGGAAGAAAGTTAATACCATGATTATAATTGACGTACACGCTCGCGATATCATAGAAAGCTTTGTCCGGGACTCGATTCTAGATGAATCTGAGTTTGCATGGGAATCTCAGCTTCGCTTTAAATGGGACAAAAAACGAGATGACATCGTGATCAACCAGTGTTCCGGAGAATTTTTATATGGATACGAATACATGGGTCTAAATGGACGATTAGTAATTACGGGCCTGACGGATAGGTGCTATATGACGCTCACCACGGCATTGTCGTACCGGCTTGGTGGCGCCCCGGCTGGACCTGCTGGAACAGGTAAAACAGAAACGACAAAGGATTTAGCAAAGTCTATGGCCTTGCTTTGTGTAGTATTCAACTGTGGAGAAGGATTAGATTATAAAGCGATGGGGGCTATATTTACTGGTCTCGTGCAGTGCGGTGCTTGGGGTTGTTTCGATGAGTTTAATAGAATTGATGCCGAAGTACTCAGTGTAGTATCATCTCAAATCCGCACCATCCAGGAAAGTTTGAAAGTAAATGCGAACCGATTTAATTTTGAAGGCAAGGATATCGCTCTAGACTCTAGGACGGGTATCTTTATTACTATGAACCCTGGATACGCCGGTAGAACAGAGTTGCCAGATAATCTGAAAGCTTTGTTTCGCCCGGTTCAGATGATCGTTCCGGATCTTCAGCAAATTTGCGAAATCATGCTGTTCTCGGAAGGTTTCGACAGTGCCAAAGAACTCGCGAAAAAGATGACAGTCTTGTATAAGCTCGCAAAAGAGCAACTTTCCAAGCAATCGCACTACGATTTTGGTTTGAGAGCTTTGAAATCAGTGCTCATTATGGCAGGAGCTTTGAAGCGAGAGTCACCAGAACTCTCTGAACAGCTCGTATTGATGCGCGCACTGAGAGATATGAATTTGCCAAAATTTGTGTTCGAAGATGCTCCTTTGTTTCTTGGTTTGATAAATGACTTGTTCCCAGGAATGGATTGTCCACGTGTTCGATACCCAAATCTGAATGATGCTGTGGAAAAAGATTTAGAGAGCAATGGGTATCAGGTTCTTACCGGTCCTTCTGAGCAAGTCGATAAAGTCATTCAATTATACGAAACCATGCTGACGAGGCATACGACTATGATTGTTGGTGAAACTGGGGGTGGGAAGTCAGTAATTATTAAAACTCTCGCCCGTGCTCAAGATGCGCTCGGTAAACCAACTAAGTTGATTGTGCTCAATCCCAAGGCACAATCAGTTTCTGAGCTTTATGGCTCATTAGATAGAGATACGCGCGAATGGACTGATGGTCTGTTATCAAATATATTTCGCGAAGCCAATCGTCCTTTACCCGAAAACAGACAGAGCGAATCTCGTTATATTGTTTTTGACGGTGACGTTGACGCCGTCTGGGTAGAAAACATGAACTCCGTGATGGACGATAATAAACTATTGACATTACCCAACGGCGAACGCATTAGGCTTAGAGACCACTGCAAATTGTTATTCGAAGTGGCGAATCTGGCACACGCATCACCGGCGACCGTTTCTCGATGCGGCATGGTCTATGTGGATCCAAAAACACTTGGTTTTCAACCCATTTGTACTTCTTGGATTAAGAAACAAAGTACGGAGGTGCTTCGAAGTCTGTTCTCGCGTTTATTCGATAAATATGTTGGTGCACTCGTAGAGTTTTGTTTGGAAGGTGTATCTGACGATGAAGCGCCTCCAACGTCTAGCATCCAAAGAACGCCGTCAAATTACGTGGAGCAACTATGTTCTCTCCTCGATAGTTTATTTCCACTTTCTTCAGAAGATGGGGGAAATAATCTCGCCAATTCTTCCAAAGAACGTGGTTCCATTGGACCAGACAAGCGAATAGGTGAATTTACGAGGCAGATAGAGCGAATGTTTATTTTTGCAATTACATGGTCATTTGGTGCCACCGTGGTTAAGTCAGACAGGGTTAAATTTGACACCTTTCTTCGGAAACTTACCGATGATCCCACGTGTTCGTGTCCGCTCAATTTACCAAGTTCTGGTACAATGTACGACTATGGGTATGACATTTCCAGCGATACGTTCTTTTCTTGGCAATCCAAAGCCGAAAAGCTTCCATTAGATGCACATGCATCATCATTTTCATCTCAACTTATTCCGACGGCAGATACTGTCAGATCTTCTTGGCTATTAAAAACGTTATGTAGTACCTCAAATAAGCCTATCTTGTTCGTAGGTGCGTGTGGTACAGCAAAAACAGTTACAATAGAAAAAGTACTCGCCGAAATGACAGGCAGCGATAGCAACATGTCATATATAACGATGAATTTGAGTTCGAGAACAAGCTCTCTTGACGTGCAAAGAGCTGTTGAAGATTGCATCGAGAAACGTACGAAAGATGTGTATGGACCACCACTTGGTCGAAAATTAATTGTATTTATTGACGATTTGAACATGCCGAAAGAAGATTTATACGGGACGCAACAACCCGTAGCATTGCTGAAAATTTTGCTCGAACGTGACGGCTTTTACGATCGCGGTAAGGAATTAAACTGGAAAACTATTAAAGATACGCAGTTTATTTGTGCAATGGGGCACCCAGGCGGAGCGCGAAATACAATTGATGCACGTTTTGCTTCTCTATTCAACATTTTTGAAATTGAAGCACCGTCTGAAGAGAACTTGGAAACCATCTACCGAACCATTCTGGGAAAATTAGCACGCGAACTCGTTGCAAATGATGACGAGGTACCACGTATTACGACTTTGGTGTGCGAAAAAGTACTCAGGGCTACTCTCGAGCTTTATCATTATGTGCTCGATGTTTTACCACCAACTCCCTCGAAATTTCATTATATATTCAACCTTCGCGATTTATCTCGAGTCTTTCAGGGCATGAGCCAATCAACTGCTAATGATATTGATTCAGAGAGTGCGTTTGTGAGATTATGGCGCAACGAGGTATTGCGAGTGTTTCACGATCGATTAGTGGACGCTAACGATCGATCTTTGGTCAAGCAAAAAATAGAATCTCTCGTTATTGATTATTTCGACTTCGATGAGAAAATATCGAAGCATGCCCTTTTAGATCCGGTTTTATTTGCTGACTTTAGAACAGAGTTACTAGTTGGAGGAGAAGCTGCAGAAAAAGAAGCTGATGAACCAGAGGATAAAGATGAATGCGACGAGATTGTGCAAGAATCTAACAATTGCACAGTACAGTGCGACAAAAAGACTGTGCAATCTCGATACAAAGATGTGGGAGACTATGAAGATATTAAAATTACTTTCCAGAAAGCGCTTGATAGTTGTGGCGACAAAAGTGCAAACAAAAAGATGAATCTGGTCTTTTTCCACGATGCACTCGAGCACGCGACTCGAATCCACAGAGTTTTGAGGCAAGAACGTGGACATATGCTCCTTATTGGAGATGGTGGCTTTGGAAAACAGTCTTTAGCAAAACTTGCTGCCGCGGCAGCAGGCTGTTCAATTTTCGAGATCACTTTGACACGTGGATACGACGAGAACTCTTTTCGGGAGGATTTGAAACGTTTGTTCAATAAAGTAGGCGTGGACAACGAGAAAGTCGTATTCTTATTCACAGATAACCACGTTGCTAGCGAAAGCTTCCTTGAACTCATCAACAGTATTTTGACGAGCGGAGCAGTTCCTGCGCTGTACCCGGAAGACGAAAAACAGGCGATCATGCGATCGGTCCGAGATGATGCTCTCAAAGAAAACGTACGTGATTTTAAGGAAGAGCTTTGGCGTTTCTTTATTTCGCGTGCGCGTAAGAACTTGCATATTGTGTTGTGCATGTCCCCTACTGGAGACTTGCTGCGTTCGAGGTGTAGGAATTTCCCTGGTCTGGTAAATGATACCGTCATTGATTGGTTTACGGCATGGCCAGAAGAAGCACTTGTATCTGTTGCGACCACATTTTTGAGCTCAATCGACGAGATCCCATCATATTTACGTGATCCAATTGCAAATCATGTGGTATCTACGCACCAACTCGTCATGGAACTATCCAAAAAGTATAAAATAGAGCTAAATAGATCGAATTACGTCACTCCAAAAAATTATTTGGACTATATCACGAACTACTCGAGAACGCTCGGTATGAACCAGAAAAGAATCGGTGAATTGAAAGCTCGTCTAGAAGGCGGCTCTTCGAAGTTAATTCAAGCTGGGAATGAAGTTGATGAGATGCAAAAATCCCTCAATCAGGCAAAGGAAGTCGTTGAAGCTGAAACGAAAGCATGCGAAGAGCTCCTGAAAGTAATCACAGCATCTACCATTGATGTCAAATCGAAACAAGAAGCGGCAAGTTTAAAAGAAATAGAGCTGAAAAGAGAGAATGAGATGATAGCTATGAGGAAGAAAGATGCAGAGAACGACTTGGCGAAAGCAATCCCCGCGTTGGAGGCTGCAGCATTGGCGCTCAATTCACTGAAAAAGGAAGAAATTACTGAATTAAAATCGTTTGCAAAGCCGAATATTGCCGTCCAGAAAGTGTGTGAGTGTGTAATGATCTTAAAAGGTCTACCCAACGTTTCTTGGTCAGGCGCGAAAGCAATGATGACAGATACTAATTTTCTAAAGTCGTTGATCGAATTTGATAAAGATGCCATAAAGGATAAGCAAGCGAAAGAGCTTAAAACTTACACGAAAGATTCAAAATTTACGCCAGAGGAGGTGACGAAAATTTCTAGCGCTGGTGGTGGTCTCCTCAAATGGGTGTTTGCCATGATCAAGTATAATGAGGTTGCGCGGACGGTGAATCCAAAGCGAGCAGCCGTCGCCTCCGCTGAAAAATTGCTTCGGACAAAAACCAAAGAGCTAGCAAAAACAAAACTTGAAGTTGAGCAACTATCCGTGGAACTCGCATCTTTGACTGAACAATTCCAAGAAAAAACGTCTAACCAGAAGAAACTGAAAGAAAGAGCTGAAACCATGGAAGCGCGCTTATCTGCAGCAGAAAAGCTTTTGAAGGGTTTGGAGTCTGAACGGCTGAGATGGGCGAAAGAAATGAACGAACTCGATGAAAGCATGACAAATTTAGTAGGAGATTGTTTGTTGACGAGTTCATTTTTATCCTACTCTGGCGCTTTTACGTTTGAATTTCGCAAAAAGTTTACATACGATACGTTGTATGAAGATCTCAAAGCTCGAAATATTCCAGTCTCACAATCTTTCCGCTTAGAAAATCTGCTGACTACGGATGTGCAACTCGGGAAATGGGCGAGTGAAGGTTTGCCGACGGACGATTTGAGTGTTCAAAATGGTATTTTGACAACAAAGGCATCTCGATATCCGTTATGCATAGATCCGCAAATGCAAGCCGTGAGATGGATCAAGCAACGTGAAGGCAAAAATCTCGTAGGGAAGATTAAAACGTTTAGCGATGCGGATTTTCTCAAACAACTCGAACTTGCTGTAAAGTATGGTTTACCGTTTCTCTTTGAGAACGTTGGTGAACACTTGGATCCAGTCATTGACAACGTTTTAGAACGCCGCATCACTGAGCGGAATGGTACTAAGACAGTCCGAATAGGAGATTCAGACGTTGAATGGGATGATAACTTCAGGTTATATATGACTTCTAAACTCCCAAATCCAAGTTATGGTCCCGAAGTTTCCGGTAAAACGATGATTATCAATTATGGTGTCACTCTCATAGGACTTCAGGAACAATTGCTCAACGTGACAGTAAAAATGGAACGACCAGATTTAGAAATGCAGCGTAAATCCCTCGTTCAAGAAACAGCCGTGAATAAATCTTTACTTAAAGACCTCGAAGATACATTACTATTGGAATTATCATCAGCTTCTGGTGAAATCCTTGATAACGTAGAACTGATAGCCACGCTGGATGAGACGAAGTACAAGGCAAAGGAGATTAGCTGTAAGCTCGAAGAAGCGAAAGCCGCGAGCGAAAAACTTGTATTAGCGAGACAAGCATATGAGCCCATCGCAAAAAGGGGAGCTATCTTATATTTTGTGCTCCAGAACCTCAACAAAGTAAACTCCATGTATGAATATTCGCTGACGTCATATTTAGAAGTTTTTAAAACCTCGCTCGCAAAAACACGACAAAACAATAACAGCGGGTTAAACGCATCGAAAGAAGCGGGTGAGGACGACGACAACAAGTCGTTCTATGATAATATTACAAGATTCGTTAACGACTTAACGTTTGCGGTGTACGAATTTGCTTCATTAGGATTATTTGAACGTGATAAATTGACGCTATCTATGCACATGACGCTCCAAATTTTACTCGGTGACGGTGTTGTGGATATTGAGCAGGTTAATTTTTTTACAAAAGGTGGGTTCAAATTAGATGGTAACGACGATGGAGATAGTAGCATTATGAATGGAGCGATGGCGTCAATGGGTGAACCTTTCACAAAAATTATAAGCGACTTTTGGCCAAAATCTGGATTGCGGGACTTGGAACAATTAGTGACGCTAGAATCCAGTGGCGAGCGTATCAAATCTTTGATTGCTAATATTTCAACGAAAGAAGATACTTGGAAAAAATGGTTATCGAACAAAACTCCAGAGATATCTGCAATACCTGATGACGTTCAAAGCCAGTTGACCCCATTTGAGTTCTTGTGTTTGTTGAGATGCGCTCGAGTTGATAGGATTACTGCAGCTACAATGCAGTTTATCTCGTCTACACTTGGTGAGCAATATGTAACTCCACCTATAGTCAATTACGAATCTATGTTTAATTCGACGAGTGCAAAGACACCGGTTGTGTTTATTTTATCACCGGGTGCCGATCCAGCTTTTAATGTGCTGAAACTTGGGGAGAAGAAAGGTTTCCATCTCGGAGAAAAATTAGAGTTTATGGCGCTTGGGCAGGGTATGGGACCACGTGCCGCCGAAATTATTTCATCTTCTGCACGCGAAGGCAAGTGGGCAATGTTACAAAACTGTCACCTGTTGCCTTCATGGCTGGGAGAATTGGAAAAAATATTAGAAGACTTAGACAATCCTCACGAGGATTTTCGTTTATGGTTGACTACCGAGCCTGTCGCCGCGTTCCCTCTAGGGGTATTGCAAAGTTCTCTCAAAGTTGTTACAGAACCACCAGCTGGTTTGCAGCTGAATATGAAAGGATCTTTCGCGAAGTTGTCCGAAGACTCTCTTAATAGATGTAAACATCCCGCATTCAGAAAACTATCATACGTTTTGACATTTTTCCATGCGATTGTGCAAGAACGCCGCAAATATGGCAAATTAGGTTGGAACGTTCCCTATGATTTCAATGAAACAGATTTCAGAATTTCGTTATCATTGATTGAAACATATCTCAACAAAGCGCTCATTGATGATATATGCGATGATAGTGAGGATGATCGCACCGATACCGCGGTATCTTTGTCGAACATGCAGAAGCAGAAACCGAAAGCAGACATCCCGTGGGCAACCCTCAGATACCTAATTGGTGAAGCCATGTACGGTGGGCGTGTATCTGACTTTTACGACAGGCGCATTCTCGTGACGTATTTGAACGAGTACTTCGGCGACTTCTTGTTCAATGAAGAACGTCCATTTGCGTTTCACACTGTCAAATCCGTGCTGAGTTCAGAATATGACGATAATAGTAAGAGCAAGAATTTATCGTTGAGCATGGAAGATGCTTCATCTGCGGATGACGAAAACGCAGGAAACTTTAGCTTGCCCCAAGAAACATCTTATGAAGAATTACTCCGCGCGATATCTCATATTCCTGTCGTTCAAACACCCGAAGTATTGGGTTTGCATATGAATGCGGACGTTGCGCACTACACGAGAGCTGCAAAACTCATGTGGGAAAATTTAGTTGTTTTGCAACCAAAAATCACCTCTCCTGCTCTCACTCCGCTAAATGCCAATGACAGCGTTGATGGGGACCACGAAGACCTCACTCGGAATAAAATGAAGCGCCCAGAAGACATGCTCGACTCCATTGCCGTCGACATTTTATCCGTCTTACCGCAGAAAGAGGACAGAAACTTTGAGGTGAAAAAATTGAGGAAAAAATGGGCAAACACGATTACTCCGATTCGCATCGCGCTTTTGCAAGAACTAGAAAAACATAACAAATTAACGAGCGTTATAAAGCATACACTGTTGAGTTTACGTAAGGCTTTAAATGGTGAAATAGCAATGTCATCTGTGCTTGATAACGTTGCGATGTCTTTGAACTCTGGCTTCGTTCCAAGTTCATGGAAGAAAGAAGCGCCAGAAACTGGAAAGAATATCACTTCCTGGATCCGATGGTACCGCAAGCGCGTCTCTCAATTTATCGATTGGGTAGCAAAACACGACGGTAATGTACCGCCGTGCGTCTGGCTATCGGGTTTACATTCACCAGAAACGTTCATTGCTGCTCTTGTGCAAACATCGTGCAGAAAGAAAGGTTGGCCGCTCGATGTCGCGCATGTGAAAACACAGCTCACTCTCGTAAAAGACGCACGTGCGATTATGAAACCACCGGAAAATGGATGTTTTGTCTCCGGATTATACTTAGAGGGTGCTAGATGGGATTCGGAATCGCAAGCGCTGGCAAAGCAGAAAAACAATATACTCGTGGAGGAACTTCCCGTCATGCACATAATCCCGGTTGAAAAGAATGAAAGTGCGAAAGCTGGCGAGTTGCGAGTCCCGGTTTATGTAACTCAAGGCAGAAGAAATGCGATGGGGAAAGGGTTAGTTTTTGAAGCTTCTCTTCAATCAGACGTGCACGAATCGCACTGGATACTCCAAGGTGTCTGTATGACTTTGAATTTAGATGATTGATATTTTCAATTTAAAATACTGCAGTATTTATACACATGTATGTTACCAACTATATTATGCCACCCGCTTTTGAGCACACACTCTGAAACAATAAATTCTTTTTCCCCTCGACATGCAAAATTTGACGTTTCCGAGAAACGAACGTCAAAGACTCACCTCCAAAAAAAGGAAGACGATAACAAGGAGTGCACATTCATGTTTCCATCACCACTTTATTATGGATCTGTATCGTTGTCATTCTCGTCGTCGTTATCATCTGCGCCGCCTTTGTTCTCAGCGCAACAGCAGAGAAGAAATCAAAGAAAAAGGGAAAATAACGGTCTGAGTTTTTGTGCATCGCTACCACCTGACGATAAAGGACACATCCTCAATCGGTTTGAATCGATACAAGAAAGAGTGGTAGAGAGAAATAAAAGAAGACTAAGAGGTACTGTGAATGCAAATTATGCTGCGAGTGCTACGAACAGAGGATGCTATTTTGTTGCTTCCTCGGCAGCAGCGATGAGCAGTGACGACGAGAAGAATGTGAAACTGTATAAACTTACGCTTGCGGCGTGCCTGTCGATGTTAGCGTTTGGTGCGGCATGTGGATGCATCGCAGGAGCACTGGTGTACGTTGATTTTGGAACTCCATCATCGGTGGTACTTTTGAGTTCTAAAGTTAAAGGTGCAATAGTTGCCGCACTTCCGTTAGGTGCTGCCACGGCGTGTTTAGCCATCGGTTCCAAATCGGCAAGCGAAAGGTTTGGTAGGAGAGATATTTTCCGCTTTGCAAATGTGCTATATCTCTTTTCAGCCGCTCTCGCTTCTTTATCGAATTCTTATACGATGCTCATCGTCGCGCGGTTTATAGCTGGTCTCGCGTGTGGGTGTTCTACAGGAATAACAACGGTTTTCATTTCCGAATGTGTCCCAGCGAAAACGCGCGGGAAATATACCTCACTTTCACCACTTTTCGGAACGATTGGCTTACTGTATGCATTCGTGATGAGTTTAGTCATAGCTTCTTTATTTGCAGTGGGTGATTTGAATGCCGCAACCAATGTCAGCGGAGAAGCTTCATCGTTCGTGTGGCGATTGATGTTACTTGTACCAATTTTACCGTGCTTTGCGCAAGAGTACGTTTTTAGGTTTATGCCAGACGTTTGTCCGGAATCACCGAGATGGTTGGCGAGTCGCGGACGCTACCAAGAAGCTCGTCTCATAATGGAATCTTTAGGGCAGACGTTGCCGTCGAACAATGTCGCAAGCTTGGCGATTTCAGATGCGCGGCCGATTGAAGATTCTGGATTTTTTGGATTGTTCAAATCAGCCAAACACATCAAGGCGACGGGTGTCGCATGCGGCATGAATATGCTCCAGCAGTTTTGTGGAATAAATGTAATCGTATACTACGCGCCAAAAATATTGAATTCGTTGGGGTACGGTAAGCGTGAGTCTATATTGCTCACAGTGATAGTTTCTATGTTTCAGATTTGCTTTGGCACATATTTATCACAGAAGATAGACGTATATGGAAGAAAGAAGATGGCAATGATTGGTATTTGTGGCATAATCTCAGGCTGCGCTTTGTTATCGTTCTCTTTCTCAACAGCTGGTGGTAGTGCAAGTCCTGGGCTCATGGCAATACTCGGTATTCTTATATTCCGAGTCTCTTTTTCGTTATCGTTGGGACCAATACCATACGTCGTATCTTCAGAAGTTTTCGCAAAGGATGCTCGAAGTTCTGGCGTTGCGCTGGCGACACTCGTGCAGTGGTTGTGTAACGTTCTTGTCACTTTCACGTTTCTATCCTTTGTAGATGCTTTTGGTGCGGGCAAGGTTTTTGTAGCGTACACATTCGTCGGTATATTAGCTTTAGCTAGCGTGTATTACTTGCTTCCCGAGACAAATCAACAGAAGCTGGAAGACAATTGATTTAGAAGTTGCTTTTAATCTTATATTGTTATTGTTTTGTGTATTCCTTTTGTATCATTGCTATTTCTAAAGTACTACGTAGACGAGCTACTTTGCTACTATGACTTTTATTTGTATTATAGCTACAAGAATGGACAAAACGGTCGCGGTCGCACTTCAATTTTCTGAGAGCACCAACAGCACTGCGCCGTGCGGTTTGTTTTATATTTGCCTCGGATTTTTTTAGTTTGCCAAACTCTTATGGCGCAATCTTTGCACTGCCTAGCATGCATACATGGGTAAAAGAGGTAACGGACGACACCATTCTCTTCGTCGAAAGGTTTCAAGCATATGCCACACTCGGAATAGTTTCCACTCATGGTGTTCAAAGGATACAATACTTTATCGGGAATTTTCCCACCTTCAATTCGAGTGTTTATAGCAATCAAATCAACTTCTTCTCCGTCTTCTTCTTCGTTCTCTCTGCTATCATTGATACTAATGTTATTATTGTTATTGTTTGTTGTTGTTGTCGTTGTCTCGATGTCGTCGTTGTCGCTTTTCTTTTCTTCTCGTTGTTTCTTTTGCAAAAATTTCAGAATGCTAAAGGTCGGTTTCTTCTTCTCCTTGATGTTGTCATTATTAATATTATTACTACTACTATTTGATGCAACGTGTGGTTCGTAATAATTCGTAGTGTCTCTAAACATTCGCTCCTTCGCTTTCGCTTCTTCGTTCGTCACTCTATATTTACCAGTCAAACAAAAATCGACATGTTCGGGAAGTAGAGCTCGATGCACGGCTTTATTACACACGGGACACGTCCCTATTCGACTTTCCCCGATGTTTACCGCTTTCTTTTTCTTTTTGGGATGGTAAAACATTGATGCATCGTCATGCGCGACGACCACGATATCGTGATTGTCGTCGTCGTTGTTCATGACCCTTGTTATAGAAGAAAATCGTGCATGAAGTCACGGATTTTGAATTTTGTTTTTGCGCACCTGTCTTGTTCGAGAGTTTGAAAATAAAGGGGAGATGTTGTTGGGAAGCAAAAGCACAGAATCCATGTATGTATACACGATAAACAAAAACAATCTACTGGTATACATACACTGTATATATATACACATATATATATAGTATATATATATAGTAATTATTATTGCATGGGAGAAGCCCTTTCTTCGGTGACATTCAACGACCTCTCAAAGCTTTCGGCTTTCAGCTCTTCTTCGGCTTCCCACACCGCTTGGTCGGCGAGACGAATAGCTTCTTCTTCATCGTCATCGTCAACCTCATCTTCGTTGTCAGAACCATTCAAGTACGCGTGATAGGGTGACTTTGGACACATAAAGATAGGCGAGGAGTTTTTATCTGCCTTTGTTGCGGTAAAGACGACAGTTTTCGCCGGACTCGGGCTGCACTCTTCGTCCTCTTCTTCTTCTTCTTCTTTATCGTCGGCTAAAGGCGTCGACGGCAACAAGTCGTTATTCTCGCTTTTTAACATTTTCATTTCTTCGAGAGACATGGTTTGACGTCTCTTGTATTCATCAATTTCATCATCATCGTCATCATCATCGTCACCATCATCATCATTATCAATATCCTCTTCTTTCTCCTCTTTTTCTCCTTGGAGGACGATTTCTTCAACCGTTGGAGGCACCATTATCATCTTCGGCGTCGCCGCTTGCTCCTCTTTTAGTTCTTCTTCTTCTTCTTCTTCAGTGGTTGGTTGCGTCCACGAGCCAAACAAATCGTGACCTCTGGCAGATTCCCAGTATTTCATTCTCGCTTCGCACGCTTCTGGTGGGTTTTCTTCTTGTTCTTTCCTCGTCGCATTGTTCGTCATGCGGAATGAAAAATCAGCGTCGGCAGCAGCAATCTCTTTTTGTTCTTCCGAGGAAGAGGATGGAAGCACTCCTCCGCCTTCCACGTTGGCGTTGCCAACCACTCTCGTGTGCGCTGTTTGTCTTCGATCGTCCGTAAAATTCGAGGAAAAAATCTCGTTCCCTTTATACATGCTTTTTTGATGCAACTCGCTCGTCAAACGAACTTTTGACGTGTTCCAGTGGAAACCTTTCTTTTGCCTATCGTCGAAGCGCATGCCAGCGCCTACCGTCGACGTCGTCACCGTTTTAAACTCCGCCTTACAAAAACCACTCTTCACGGCTTCTTCCAATCGTTCGACTAACGCGTCTTTACTCCCAGCCGGGTTCACTTTCCTCTCTCTACACGCCGTTCGTAACTCTTGCAGCGTCAACTGTTTCAAGTCCACGGGTACTTTCATTTGCAAGAGCGCATCTTCCTTCTTTCTATCTACGGGCACTTTCAGGAATTTCGGCGGCGTTTTCTGCGAGAATATCCCATGACCAGAATGTCCTCGTTCTCTGTTCACATTCCACGTCCTCAAGTTCTCTTTAAACTCTTTTCCGACTTCGACCGAGTCGTTTTTGAAAATCGATTCCACTCCCGACGTTGGTTGCTTTTTCAGCTCTGGCTTCTTCGTCTCGGTCTTCTCGCGAGTACCACACTCGTCCTGTTTCAACGATAACGGGTTTCTCCCATTCGTAATTTCTGAAGAGTACGTTCGAATGCCCATGTTTATATATATGAATATATATATATATATAGAGAGAGAGAGAGAGGCGGGGGGCGAGATCACAAGAAGAAAAGAGAAAGCGCGCGCACGAACCCTGCAATTTCTGTGGACGCATTTTGTTTTTTTCTTTCATTTCATCGTACCCCCCTGCCCCTCCCCCTTGTTTTCCCTCAAAAACTCTTTCCCTCTAATTTTTTTTCCATTTTTTTTTTCAGCCGAGATGAGTCACCTTTCCCGCCATTTTTGCCAAAAAATCTTGTCAA
>CENF01035228.1_pt1 | contig 16359 bp, 9 predicted proteins | sample 361291 | NCBI WGS metagenome assembly CENF01 (sample SAMEA2619399, study PRJEB7988) | marine metagenome | isolation source: saline water (ENVO:00002010), including | reverse complement strand
GTCCAAGAGAGGATATTATTACACCTCAGGGACTATGTTGAACATGCTGGTAGAGTCGAAGTACCATTTGCATTATCACAGATGGGCATCGCTAACTCGGTAGCAATTGCGAGATCTAATGTCCCTAGAGCAATTTCTGGTATGAGGGAACAGGGTCTTCTTATTGAAAGGCAGGCACATGTAACTGGAGTTTCCCGTAAGCGAAAAGCATATTTCCTTACTGACGACGGGATAAAAGTCGCTAATGGAATTTGGGAAAAAGTAAGTACTCAAAATGTAAGGCTGAAATTTCCCGATGGGAGTTCAAAAAGTGTGGCTTTAATTAATGCTCTTGAGCTAACCGATTTACCATTAAGACATGTAGATATCTTGAGATATATCGATGATAATGGTAGTTTAGATTTATCGGTCCTTTCAGCCGAATTAATTGAGAGAGATTTATCAAAACATATTGAGAAGCAATTAGTAACCTCTTTCAATGACCTACCAAGAACTAGAAAATTTTTCGGTAGAGAGAAAGAAGTTGACGACATGGTTAATCTTCTTGAAAAAAGGTCATCTTCAATATTAGTTCCAGGAATTGCAGGCATTGGAAAGACCGCTCTTGCTGGAAAAATTCTTGAGAGATTCACTCATGAAAGAAATTTACTATATCATCGCTGCCAAGATTGGGAAGGTTCGAGAGCATTTCTTGAGGCTACTGCGGAATGGCAAGCAACAATGGGTAATAATGGGCTTTCTGATTACTTAGCTGCAACACCAATACCGCAGTCCAATGTCACGATTGACTTAATCATAGAAGGACTTAGGAATTCTCCAAGTTTAATTGTAATTGATGATTTACATAAAGTTGGCGATGAAACTCTAATTACTATCTTGAGAGGAATAGCAACAAGGATTCCCAACCTCAGTCAAGTAGGTGTAATTATGTTCTCTAGATCTTTTAGAATGGTTGTACCTGAGAAAGACTCTGAAGGGAAAATTCTCACTTTAGTAATGCCTCTTGAAGGATTAGATAAAGAGTCAAGTAAACAGATTCTCTCCGCTATGCCGGATATGGACGCTCCTCAATTCCTTCACATTTATTCGCTTTCTAGAGGTCATCCACTAGTTTTAGAATTGATAAATAGAGGTAGTGTAGGGGGGACTTTTCACGCTACATTAGAAACATTTGTCGAGAAAGAAATCTTTAGTAGGTTATCTGGTCCACAAAAGAGGCTTCTAGGCGCTATTGCAGTTTTCCGTGAACCAATGCCTCTGAGTGCATTGAGTGATCTTGATGCAGCAATCGATCTTTTAGACGATTTAGTTGAGAAAGGTCTAGCAAGGCAAGCAGACAGCGAAAATTACGATGTTCACGATTTAGTTAGAGAATTTTTAGTACTCTCTATGGAGCAAAATTTACGTCATGAGTTACATAATAATGCAGTCAATTGGTACCGTGGCCGTAAGGCAAGTCCTACTGACAGGATAGAATTTATTCACCATTTACATAATTCAGAACAAATAGAAGAGTTAGCAAAAGTTCTTTCTTCAGAAGGACCAAATCTGGTACAATCAGGACACACAGAACTTCTAGGAATTTTAAGATCTTTGGACAGGGAAGGTTTCGATTCTATATCGTGGGGAATTGTAAGAGAACTTAGAGGAGATATTCTATCGATCCAGGGTCATTGGGACGCCGCAGAGAAAGAATATGATGCTGCAATTCCTATAGCACGTAAAAACAAACAAAATAAGGAATTAGCTAGATTATTATCTTCTAGGGCCGATATTGCAGTTAAAAGAGGTGCAATGGATGATGCATTAGAATTACATAGACAGGCATTAGAAATTCAAATTAAGACCAGAGATGCAGTTTCTGCAGCTCGTTCTTACAATAACATGGGTTATATTTTCCGTCGCCGTAGAGATAATAGGCACGCCTTAGAAGTATACGGTAACGTGGAAGAGTTATTAGAGTCAGAAAGTAATCCTGAATTATGCGATTCAAGAATCCGTCTCGCATCTGCATTTTTGGAGATGGGCGAATTCGATCGTGCTCGTGATCATGCAATGTTGGCTCATGACGAAACTAAGGATAATGGGCAAGAAACTCTTCACGCCAGAGCAAGAGCAGTATTAGGGAGATATTATGCTAAAATTAAGGATAATGACTTAGCAATGTTACATTACTCCGGTGCTCTAGAGATTCTGTCTGAACAGGCGGACCCTCATAGTGCGGTTGAAGTTGAAATGTTATTAGGTCAAGTATTAAGCGACGCGGGTAGGAAAGAGGAAGCTTCTGAACATTATTTAGAGGGATTAGCACTAGCAGAAGCGAATGACTTCCGTCATTTGAAGGGGGAGCTACTTGCCCGTCTCGGTGAAGTTGAGACCGATCGCTCTCAGAGGATGGAGTATCTGCAAAAAGCTCTTTCAGTATTCCGCGAACTTGGTGCAAACGATCGTATGAAGGAAGTACAAAACTCTGTTCATAGAGTAGTCATGGGTCACTAATTTCGTTATTAATACGGCTGCTGATTTTTTCCTCTCCAATCATAATTTTAAATTCTGGTCCTGACTGCTCGGAAATGAAAATCATGCCTTTGAAATCGTCACCAATTCTCATCAACACCTCACTTTCAGCGAGATGCGGTGCGTTATTTTTATCTGAAAGATGACATAAAACAACTGTTCTAAGTTCTGGAGTCATAATTTCAGATAAAATTTCTGCAGTTTGGCTATTGGATAAGTGTCCACCACGGCCAGTAATTCTTCTTTTCAGTGAATCTGGATAGGGGCCCTGCATTAATTTCTTATGGTCATAATTCGCTTCAATTGAAATATGTGAACACCCTTTCAAATGTCTTTTCAATTCTACAGTAGCCTCTCCTAGATCTGTGACGAAACCCGCTCTATTCCCATCACCGTTACTCACTATCAAAGCAATATTTTCAGCATCATCATGTGGGATTGGTATTGGAAGAACACTTATTTCATCATTAATATTTATTCGTTCTAAATTACCGAATGTTCTACAATCTGACATAGGATTCCAACCCATTTTTATTGCAGTTTCAATATTACAGTATAGATTTGAACCCCATTTTTGAGATGCTTTCAGCGCAGATTTAGAATGATCTCCATGATGATGAGTAATAAAAATAGCATCTATTGAACTAGGTTCAATTTTTATTGTTGATAACCTCTTTTCAGTTTGTTTCAACGAGAACCCACAATCAATTAGTACTTTACAACTATCTGATTCTAGTAAGGTAGAATTACCTCTGCTACCTGAACCTAAATGAGTAATCTGTAACCCCATATCAATCATCTCTTGAGCGAACGTTTAGTCCTTCAATTAATCTGTTTCAAATAACAAAAATATCGTTTTTATGCACCATTTCGATACCACCAGAATGTATCAATCATGTGCATTTGTCCGAACGACGCTCCATCATGGTCATAAATGCATGAAAGTCGCTAAGGGTAGTTAAGACGAGGTCATAGCATGAGGCGTAAACAGACAGCACTTCTGATGACAGTTCTAATTCTGTCAAGTTTAGCCTTTGTTTCTCAAACCAGGCCACAAGCACCGGTAGAAAATGTCGACCCAGGTGAAGCCGCAGGGGGCGGACCTCCAGTAACTGATGAAGACGGAGATAAGATACCGGATTTCCATGAAGAAATATTGTTTGGAGAAGATATAATTATTGATTTAGGTACTGAGATAATTAGTATATCCGGACTTGATTCTAGAAATGGTACTGACAATATGTCTGACCATGATAATGATGGTGCTAGTGCCCTCCTTGAGTATTGTTGGCCATATACGCTAGACAGATGCTTTACTGATAGAGTCTCTTTAACGGGTAAGCCAGGTGATTTAACTGATTCAGGAATTAGAGAATGGCTAGACCCGAGAGTAGCTGATACAGACGGTGATGGCCTACCAGATGGGTATGAAATTTATATGTGCACTGAAGGCGGTCTTGGTTATCTAAATACGACTAATGCATGGACATGTCTTTGGTTCGACCCTTTAGACTCTAGCGATATGTGGGAAGATATTGATAGATGTGCTGATTTTACATTTGGTTGTGGAGATGGTTTTGATGTCGATAGAAATGGTATTATAGACGATACTGAGAAGTATACTAATTCTGAAGAGTATCTTTTTGGAACCCCAGATAATTGGATAACTGAGAGAGATGGTTTGTGGTGTTTTGGAGAAATTAATCTATTAAATTCTGACTCCTGTCAGAAATCAGTAGAGAGGGAAACCGGAGACGGATGGCTTGGTAGTGATCCTACTGAATCAGATTCTGATTATTATTCTTGGGCAGAAGTTATTTCTGTAGGTTTAGCAGTTCCAGGAGATGGTATTCCTGATGGCTGGGAAGTACATTACGGCCTTGATCCAAGAAATGCTAGTGATGCAATTCTAGATTCAGATTCAGACGGTTGGGATCTCGATAGAGATGGATACATTATTCCTGATACTTCAGTAGCAACATCTAGTTGGGGGGAATCATTTAGCAATTATGAAGAATATATGATATTTTATGACCAAGGAGTATCTGTGACCCCTGGTCTAAGGAGTATAGACTTATCTCACTCTGACGATAGTTTCTCTACATACGATCAGTCTACTTCGCCGCAATTAGTTGATGCGGCTGTTCATAGTATCATTCCAGATAATCAGAGAGATAGATTACTCGTAGGTTCAGAATTTGGGATTACAATACTGGACCCCTTTAACGAAGTATCTTCAATGATTAATCTACCATCTGGTCTAGTTTTGAATTCAATGATGGATTGGTCGAATGATGATGGCGACTATCTAATATTGTTAACTAATCAAGGAATATCAATAGCAGAAATGCAGAACGGAGTCCCACAAATAGATTCAACAACTTTTGAAGACTCTGAATCTAGCGTTTCTGTCGGTTCGATTAATGAGATGGTTGTGCTTAGTACAGGTAGTGGAAGCCTAGATCTAATGCTTTTCTCGGGACAAGATGTTTGGACTGCATCGATATCCGGGCAATCAATAAACTCTCTAATTTATCTTGAATCAACATCTGAGATTTTATCCAATAATGCGGCGAATGTTAATACTGCTTTGCATATGGAAATGGATGGACGTGGCCCCTTACTCCTCATTGGAACCGATGGAGGATTAATGGCTTGGAATACCACAGATGGCTCTGATTCAGTAGGTACTCCTTGGTGGGTATTCAACAGGGAAAACGCAGAAAATTTCGTTCAAAAAGCAGATTTACTCAACGTTTCAAAGTCGGCTATAGTAAATATTCTACAACCTGCAGGTCCTAAAGACGCATCCGGTAATTTTGAATTAATCACAGGTGCTTGGATTGGCACATCAGGAGGTTTACATCTGATTGATATTGATAAATTGATATCAATGCCACTAACAGCTTTTGATTCTGAGAGGATGTGGAATCAGGAAAATTGGCTATCAGGATCAAATGATGTTCATTCAATTCATACATTTGGCAATCAAGTAATTGTTGGTTCTAAAGATGGGACTTGGGTTCTTGAAGGGGGTTATCAAGGAGTAACTGGAATGTCAGATAATCAAACATTCCTTCCTGGTTTAGTCAGTTCATTAACTACTTTAGAATCTTCTGAATCCATAATCTTGTTTGCAGGTATTTCTCCTGGGAATTACATGAATATCATGCCAATTGACCCCCAATCTACCGATTCCGATCTTGATGGGATGCCTGATGGTTGGGAATTTATTCATGGTCTCGATCCAACTGATCCATATGACCGTGATAGAGATGCTGACGCGGATGGAATTCTATACGACTCAGAGTTTGGTGAGGGAGTTGATAGGAGCTGGACCAATTTGGATGAATTCCGATTTATCACTAACTCTGAAAATGGTTTCAATGGAACAGATCCAAGAAATATTGATACCGATGGAGATGGATTAACTGATGGTGAAGAATATTGGGGTTGGTTCACAGAATCTACTAACTTTGACTGTCACTACTTAAATCAAGAATATATTTGTGATGAAGGAGTAGGTTCTGAAGCGTTATCAGTCCATCTTGAAGGATGGCTTGGTTCTGGTGCTGGCGGAGGAACAGATGGCCCTACTGACCCGACCGATACAGATTCTGATGGAGATGGAATGCCTGATGGATGGGAAATTGAAAATCGAAGATGGATTGGAGATGTTTATAATGGAGGTAATTTATGGACATTAGATCCAAGAAATCCTAACGATGCTGACGAAGATGCTGATAACGATGGACTTTCTAATCTATGTGAATATAAGTGGTCAAATTTACTTCAATCAGTTATTAATGAAGGATTACCTTCTCATGGTGAAAGTTCAGATGCAGCGTTAAATTGGACAGCAACTGACCCAAACAATGTTGATTCAGACGGAGATACATTACCTGATGGCTGGGAAGCAAGGTATTCTTGCTCATGGTCTATTGATGCAGCGGGATTGAATCCTTTGAATGGCTCTGATGCATTAAATAACCCTGATGGTGACGGATATGATGTCAATCATAACGGCATCTTAGAACTTGAAGAGAGACTCGTAAATTGGATGGAGTTCCATTTGAAATCAGAACTTATCTTTTCAGACAGTACTGACAATGGGGTACCTTTCCCGGAGAATTTCACTACATTATTGTTCAATGATACATGGGAAGATTTTGCTGGCGGTTCATTCGGTAAGTATGCCAGTAATTCTTACAATAATCTAATCAATGCTACTTCTGAAATAGATATTGGTTCGGGTAATCCACTTAGTTCAGATTCTGATCAAGACGGAATGCCAGATGGCTGGGAGTTTTTCCATGCTCGATGGAGTCTTTTTGATAGTGCTTGGACTCTAAATCCAGTCAATGAAAATGACCGTATAGGCGACCCAGACGGAGATGGAATGAATAACTGGGAAGAATATAATGTAATTTCTAGTAATCTTTCAGAGATAGATAATCTAATTACAGTTCCACAATTCTATCTACTTTACTTTGGAGGAGAGTATCTCCCTAATCCTTGGTTATCTGCAGAATCCTCTAGTTCCTTTGGTTCATTTTTGTCACCTGAACAAATAAATCTGACGGGTTTTACAGCCGATCCAAATAATCCAGATACTGACTCTGACGGATTACTTGACGGTATGGAGTTAATTTTCACAAGATGGAATTCAACAGATGGTGTTTGGACTCTAAATCCACTTGTTCCAAATGATGGTAATTACGACTCAGATAATGACGGTATCTCTGATCAAATTGAACTTAATTTAACATTAAACAATCCATTTAATGGCGGGTTATCTCCTCCTGATGCCCCTCGTCTTTGGGAAGAAGCAGAATATCTTGACCCCTCTGAGGCTGAAAACAGAGTATACAGGATTCTATTTAACAAAGAAGGGAGAGCTCAACTCGCGCTTCAGCAGTTTACAGATTGGCAAGGCGGGGCTACTGCAAAACCTCTATTGAAAGCATTGTTTGGAGTTTCAGATCCTACTACTGAAGATACAGATAGAGATGGAATGAGTGATGGTTACGAATATTGGTTCACTGAATGGAATCTTGAAGATAATCGTTGGGAGATGAATCTTCTTACAGATACAGATATTTTTGTTGATAGTGACGATGACTCTTATGATTGTAATGGAGATGGAATAATTACTCCATCCGAATCTTTCGATAATTTGGCAGAGTTTGAGTCTAGGATATATGGTAAAAAATTGGCAATAGACAGCATTCCGAATGGAACAGGTTTAGTATCATACGGAGCCGATACTGTGAATGCATACATGGATGAGCAATCTATGAGTTATTCCTTGGCTATGAGTCAATTATATGTTACGTTCTCTACGAAATCTATATCTTCTTTCGAGAAAACTGGATTGATTAACCAGATTAATCCTGATAACTTCAATATTAGTTTGGCTGGAATTAGTGACCCTACAGATTCAGATTCGGATAGAGATGGGATGCCTGATGGTTGGGAATATTGTTTCTCGATATATGGCCAGTACTTACCAGTTAATGACTACAGATGGTCAATGAATCCAATAAATCCACTCGATGTAAATTATGACCCTGATGAAGATGGTTGGTATGACAGGCAATGGGAAGATGTCCCTGCAACTCAAGGTAAATGGGAAAATAGACAATTTACTCCCGCTAATATAGAAGATCAAATTAGTAATGGACTCGTTCCTCTATTCTTTAGCAATATTATGGAATATGAAAATGGGACATTACCATTAGATGCTGATTCAGATGATGATTCTATGGTTATGAAACCAGTATTCACTAATGGTGAAGTCACAGACTATATCCAAGATATGAATTTAAGTGATGGTAGAGAAGTTTTCAAGTATGGTACTAATCCTTTAGATAACGATACAGATGGAGATATGATGCCAGACTTCTATGAATATTATAGGGGTTGGAACGAAACTAATGACAATTGGTCATCATATCTCAAAATTCAAGTCCAATGGGAACAAATTTCAGCGAATAATCTGAAACCAGTTCTGATTTCTAATAATGTCATATCTAGACCAGTTCTGAATTGGGTATGGTTTACACATGATGCAACAGACGCGAATGATGCAGGCCAAGATGCTGATAATGATGGTGGTTGGGACTGTTCAGGAGGGAATTGTGTCTACCAACCTTACAATAATTTCCAAGAATATTATGGGGTTGTAAATGCTTCATTATCTTCTCCTACATTAGTGCGTCAATCTTTATTAAATGACTGTTCAGGAAATTATGTAGAAGAATGGTGGCAATTAAGAGAGTCTTTGTTAGGTACATGCTCCGGTTCATCTGCCCTGACATCTAATTATTTCAGAATGTATAAAATCAATAATAATGACCAACTCTTTGCCTTAATAGTTGATGATAATGATTTGGATTATCAGTATTTAGATACAACTGACGATGAGACCCTCTGTAGCGGTGAATGGGCAGATTCCTATGAGAGATTTGCAGGTGATCAGTATCATTTTCCTAATATTGGACTCGGCGAATATGTATATGGGTGGTGGACTTTAGATATTGATGGAGATCAGATCGCAGATGGTACAGATCCAACTAAATGGGATACTGATGGAGACTGGTTAAATGACTTCTTTGAGATCGAAGATGATATGTTAGATGGAGTCCGTGGAAATAGTGCTTCGCCGATAAGATATGACGATCGAACTACTACCTGAGATTCATTGCATTAATTTGCTAATGTACTTTCGGTTGGTACATGGACAATGAAGGGGAGATGCCATCTCCTGCAGCTTCTATGGAAGAGAAACTGCTTTTTCTACAAGAGAATTTATCTAATTTTGTTAAGCAGTATAATCTACCAATAATTGAATCTGCATTAGTAATCTCAAAATACATCAATATTCTTCTTAATGAATTAAAAAAGAAAGCATCTCTTGAGAAAGAAAATCTACCTCTGGAAATCACTGATCCATGGCCTATTACAGGTGAGATGAAAACTCCAAAAATAGAGGATTTCCCGTTAGATAAACTGATGCAAAACATAGATCAAGACCGCATGGACATATTTGATACAATTATTAGAACTATAATCAATGGCTCAGAGATTCCCTTTGTAAATGCGGTAATGCTACTAAGGGACTGGGAGAGGGTAATTAGAACCCAATTAGTGAAATCTACAAGCCCCGGTCATCTATTCAGTCCCCTAGAGTTAGATGACAATTTTTAATCATTCATTTTCGGCTTTAGCAACTATTCTGCTTGAAACAAAAAATGCATCTCCAATAGACCAAACATATAGTAGAAACCACAAAATCACAGTGAAGAGTAATGGTAACTGTATCAAGAACCAGCCATTTGCTTTCTCGTGTTGCCGATTAAAATGTTGACCTAAAAAAAGGAACGGTATAAGCGCTAGAATAATTGTGAATAACGGTCTCAAAGTCCCCCATGGTCCAATTCCTCCATTGAGTTCACTCCAAATAACTCCAATGACACCTAATCTACTTACTTTTTCTAGCTCTTCGTCTTCAGCAATATTGACTACAAGCTCCTCTGTCATATACACGCTAGGAATACCTGAATGATGAATATAGCGATTGTATGTATGGGAAAACACCAACTATCACCTACTTATCCAAATTATCATGGCTGCCCCAAGTGTGTTAATCACAGGCTATCCAAAATTTTCTAATTTCGAACATAACGTGTCTGAAAAGATATTATCATTACTAAAACAAATGGATTTTGGAAAAACCAAAATTTTTACAGAATTATTATCTGTTGATGAATTTGGTAGTAATTTAACTGCTAATAGGATTAAATCCGGAGAAACTTTTGATGTGATTATACATTTAGGATTTTCATCAAAATCTGACAAAATTCGTTTTGAAAAATATGCATATAACGAGTATAAAATGTCCCAACCTGATAATTCCGGGCGTTGTATATCTAACGGTGAAATAATTAAAAATCAGAAAGAGAGGCACCAAACAAATGCTGATTTATTACCTCTTAATTCTGAGTTTAAAGCAGAATCTCACATAGAATGGAGTGAGGATCCTGGGCGATATATTTGTAATGAAACCTACTTTAATACACTAAATACCATTAATAAGAATCTAATATATAATGATATAAAAGTTATTTTTATTCATCTACCCTCTGAGTTTATTATAGATATTTCAAAACAAACTGAAATCATTGTTCGCTTAATTAAATGTATGACTAAGCCTTATCTGGAAGTTGTGGCAGGATTAATATTTGATACAAATAATAGAATTCTATCTTGTCGTCGCCCCAAAGAAAAATCTTGGCCATCATGGTGGGAATTTCCAGGGGGCAAAATTGAGTTTGGAGAAACTCCTCAGATTGCATTATCTAGAGAGCTAAAAGAAGAACTTTCTCTAAATGTGTCACCCTCAAGAATAATTGCTGAGCAATTTTTTAACTATGATGACAAATATGTGAAGTTAATGGTTTTGAATTGTGGAATTATCCAAGAGGATAGAATTAAGTTATTAGAGCATGATGAAATGAAATGGCTATCAAAAGAGGAATTATTTGATGTAAATTGGTTACCAGCTGACTTACCAATAGTCGAAAAATGGTCTATTGAAGGTATTCCTAATCCTCATCGATATTGATTGTTGGATTTCCTCTTTTATCAAACCATTCTGTTGGTTCACCATCTCTTCTCATAGCCAATTCATCTCCAGAAAATCTTGGAAACTCATTCCTTCCTTCGTGCCAGGTTTGTTGTTCCAACCAAATATCGATATCTTCACCAGAAATTTCAATTCTAATCATACCACCAAGTGCCCCTTCATCTACAACAAAAGAAACTTTGCCTGTGATGGCAGCTTGTCTTGAGATTAAAAAATAGGTGTAACTATTATCAGAATTTATCGTCATAACATCAAGAGCTGTATCTAAAATTCTTTGTATTCTGATTTGATTTAATAAAATATCAAAAGTCGATGAAGTTCCATGAATTATTTGTTCTTTATTTTTCGTTGGAAATACTCCTTTTCCAGGTATTTCATTTATTTCACAATCAGGGAAAAACATTTTTATCGACTGCAAAATCTTTTCAGCATCTTCATATGGTTGGACCGTAGAAGAAATTCTAATCACTGGTTCCATGAATGTCCGTCCAGCCCACCAGTCATGAGTTCTCTGTATGAATAATCTCCCACTAACACGAATGATTGAAATTGAATAGTTGCTGAGGTGTATCATGGCAGAGCGCTCTAGTACCATCTCCGGAGCGTTATTATTGGCACCAACACTTTGTATAGTAGCATTAAGATTTGGCCTTACTAGAATCAACGAAGTAATTTCAAACGATATAATAATCGAATTTTCTATACACCTCATTGCAATTATTGTCGGTTTGGTAATGTTTTCTAGATATAGGGTAATTGAAGATCATGAATATCATCGCTCCGCAACGATAAAAAGACTTCGTAAATCATATTCTCAAGAAGATAAAGGGTTGTGGGATAAATCTGAAATCGCTATTAAAAAACTCGAAGAACAATCTTCTGAACAACTGAAGGGCCGAAAAGGGGCATTAATACAGGCTAAAATGTCTGGAAACATAGGTTCATTGAATGCAGAATCATTTGAGAAAGAGGTCGATATCGATGATGAAATTGAAGTAGTCACTCATCATAGAAATATAGGTACAATTATCGATGAAGTAATAATTGAAAAAAATAATAATGAGGCCTCTAAATCATTTTTAACAAAGAAATTAGAAAAATCCGCTCTCAAGAGATTAGAGAAAAAAAGACTCAAGGCTGCCAAGAAAGAAATTAAGAAATCAAATAATAAGTCTAAAGTAAAGGGATACAATCAAAATGATGAAAACCAATGGGATGTCTCTTCAAAAACTCAATTAACACCAACTGTTGCTTCGTGCAAAGAATGCGGTACTCTAAATAACTCAAATAATCCTTATTGCACCTCATGTGGGACATACTTATCGTGAAAATAAAACAATTCATAGGGAATCGATAATAAAATAAATTTAGGTGAGTTTATGTCAGTGAAAAGAGATTATTATGAGATTCTAGATATTAAAAGAGATGCTAGTCAATCAGAAATTAAGAAATCATTTCGTAGTTTGGCGAGAAAATTTCATCCTGATAAGAATCCTAATGATCCAGAATCAGAATTAAAATTCAAAGAAGTTCAAGAAGCGTATGCGATTCTTTCAAATCCTAGTGAAAAGAGAAAATATGACACTTATGGGCATAACGGTCCAGGGGGCTCACCATTTGGGGCTGGCGGATTCCAAGGCGTGAATATTAGTGTTGAAGATTTGTTTGGAGGAGGCTTTGAGAGTGTTTTCAGTTCAATCTTTGGTTCTTCCAGTCCAAGAAGAAATAAGAGGCAAAGAGGTTCTGATTTACTTGTCAGTCATTCAATTCCATTTGAAGCTTTAATGAACGGGTGTGAAGAATCATTAGAATTTGAGGTGCTAAAAACATGTAATGATTGCAATGGCCTTGGTTCAAAAAATATGGATGATGTTAGAGAATGTCCTGCTTGTGATGGGCGTGGTCGTATCCAAAGAATAGAGAGATTAGGGCCATTTACTCAACAAGTAGTTTCTGATTGTCCATCATGCAAAGGAGAGGGTAGAATTATTCAGAACCCTTGCTCTAATTGTAGAGGCCAAGGCCGTGCGAATCAGACTAAAAAAGTACAATTCACAGTCCCTCCAGGTATAGAAAACGGTCAAAGACTTAGGATGTCAGGTTATGGGGAATCATCTAAATCGGAAAACGGTGATCCTGGTCATTTGTATATTGAGATAGATGTTCAAGAACATGAATGGTTTGAAAGAGATGGTGCTGATTTACTGATGGCATTACCTTTAACATTCACAGATTTGGTACTTGGTACTACGGTAGAAATTCCTCATTTAGATGGTGAAATTCTGAAAATTAAAATTCCTCCTGGCTCAAAACCTAGTCAAACAATTTCTGTAAAAGGCCGTGGTTTACCCAGTAACCGAGCACGTAATGGGCGTGGTTCAATTATGGTACTTTTAAAATTAGATATGCCTGAAAAAATCACCAGAACCTTCAAGAAAAAATTGATTGATATCAGAGATGAAATGAATTACTCTAATGAAGAACTCGAAGAAAAAATCCGTAAAGAAGCTAGATCAAGACGCAATGGTTAAGCCCATTCAATAATTTTATTTGGTGTCGCAGCCAACGGCTCTCCTTCAACTAGTCCTGATAATTCTAAAGCTAGGTTTGCAGATTCCCCCTCTAATGTAATCCTCAGGAATATTTGTGATTTCTTAGGCAAAGTATCTATGAATATCTCATCTTCTTTTGAGAGATAATTAGGTGAAACATCAATGATTGAGAGTTTATTGCCTTCTGGATAATTTAGTCTGATTGACGCAACTTCCCATGCCCAATCAGAGGTTTTCAATCCCAAAAGAAGATTATTACTATCTTCAGAAATCTTCCAAGCACAAATTTCAATTTGTTCTGTGAGATGCCTTAGTTCAGGAAGACCCCATATTTCATTTATTGAACTCCAGGGGCTTTCTCCTAACTGCATTAAAGCAGAATCCAATATTCCTTGAAAATCTCCATTCTCATTTATTTGTTGAGATATTCTTTCTCTAATTCGGATTAATTTTTTTCTTTCATGCTGTTGCATTTCTATGGAACCATCACCAAGCCGTAAAATCACGCCTCTATTCCAGAATAATACTATCATAAGAGGACTTAACATCAAAAATCCAATCAAGATATAGAAATTATTGAACATCCAAGAAAGGTCTTCATAATCTTCAATAATTGGGGCTTCATATTCTCCAAGATATTCTAATTTAAATATATAATCAATTTCAACATTTTCAGCAGCTCTTCTTTCTATCCTTAGTGAATGGTTTCCATAAGGTAAAACAATTACCTGTCCATTAGATGTGTTTACAAGTGCACCGTTATTTTGATTAATCTCTTGTATGGTATAGTTTACTTCGGATTTAATTACTTCATTCAGATAAACTTTTGAACCATTTCCGTCTAAAATTTTAATCCAAAAAATATCTATATTATCTCCACTATGGAGGCTCCCTGAGGTCTCAGAATCCAATCCTACTTCATTCCATCTTTCATCCGGTGACTCTATCCATTTGGACTCTGGTGCATCAGAAAATTTCATTCCATCCATAGCTCTTAATGGATTTAATGAAAGGTTCCACCTAGTTGTTTCAGTTGATTTAATCCTAATTTCCAAAGAAGATGTATTTTCATTTGATTCAATTATATCGGGGCAAAGCCCATTTGTCAAAGAGATATTCTCTTTATCTCCGTAATAGTCAATCAAAAATAATTCAAATATAACTCCCTCATTGGTAGCGGTACAAATTAGTGATATTTTCATATCTGCACCCATTCTAAACAAGATAGAATCTCCATTTGAATCAGATTTAGCAATATATGATTCATAGTGCCAAGAAGTATGATAGGTTAGTGGCTCTCCATGATTCCAAGGAATTTGTAATTCTTCCCCATTTCCAGATTCATTAGTCTGATTATTTCTATATAATTCAAATTTGTATGGTTGAACTTCTTCATCGGATGTAGAAATAATTCGAACCCATAATTCGCTTTCCTTTGGATACTCAAAAAGATTCTCTTGTTCACTTAAGTCACTTGAAACTAATTGTTTCACACTGTCATTTCGATGCCACAGTTCAATTTTAATGTCATTGTCACCAGTAATTTCAGAGATTACAATAATATCGCCTGGTTCTCCAAAAATTTGTATGGAATCTTTGTCAGAATGATTGTCTAAGACTCCTATGAATTCAATATATCTTTGATTTCCCTCAATCAACGAGTTACAATTACCAAGGAAGCAATTGTCTTGGGTCATTAATGTATGGTAATCTCCTGGATTTCCAGGTGAGGGTATTGAATCTATTAAATCTGAATCTTCAATGTTAGAAAAATCATTAACCATTATCATATTAATTAAAACATCATTAATGCTCAAATCAGTACTTGAAAATAAACTAACAATCGCTCCTTCTTCAAGAATTCCACCCCATTCTAATTCATGGCTATCTTCTAAACTAATTATTTCTCCACTGTTATTAATCTCAAGAGTTAATCCTGAACAACTAACTTTCAAGCATGAAGCACTGTACCAGAAAGGTCCTTCAAAAACAATAATTTCTTCAAAAATTATATATTTTTCTTCATTTTGTCCACTAACGATCATAAGACTTGAACTGATAAATAGTACAGTTATCAGTAGTGCAGCGGTACGTCTCACACCTCTTCGGACACGGCCTCCTCTTAGAATGCTTCAAGCGAAATGCTTCGTCCGCACTATGTATGGAAGAGAGGCCGTTGGCTCGAAGCGTAGTCGCTAGACAGCGTTTTGGGCGTTTATTTAGTCTAGGAGACCGAAATTCACCTAGTTCTTGGACTCCTGCTCTTATTCTAGGTAATGATGATGAAAAATTATCATATTCAATGGCACCTTTTGAATATTCTAGAGATTCTAGTAGTTTACCTGCTAAAATTTCTATTAAGACAAGAACAAATCTTACTTTGCCCTTTAATCAGTTAGATACATGGGTTGCTAGTGAAGGATTAGTTCTCCCGCCAAGCTTAGTAGAATCTAATTCTGGAGAATTTGGTATTGGGAAAGAAATATTGCCAGTCTCTTGGCAATCTTTACATCATGATTTAAGTCTCAATAATGAAGAGTTAGTGCCATCAATAATCATCTTAACTGATGCTCCACAATTAGCCAATCAAAAAGGATTACTATCTGAGGCGTTATATATTATCAGAACGCGTTTCCCATCATC
>CENF01097041.1_pt1 | contig 16409 bp, 17 predicted proteins | sample 361291 | NCBI WGS metagenome assembly CENF01 (sample SAMEA2619399, study PRJEB7988) | marine metagenome | isolation source: saline water (ENVO:00002010), including | reverse complement strand
TCTGCATAAATTTCCCAAACTCAAAATATAGTTACCATGATTTTGCATGGTTGGCATAACAAAAGATGGAACTGGGATGCTGTATTTATCGTTTACAAGAAATCTAATAGCATCTCTTTTAACCTTAACATCAAGCGGTGCACCTTTCTCTTTCCAATCCGGAATAAGCTCATCTAAAGCCTTAGTTTCAAAAACATTACCAGAAAGGATATGTCCACCAATTTCAGCGCTTTTTTCAAGCAGACAAATAGTCTTATCAAGATTCTTTTCTTTGAAAGTTTGTGCAAGTTTAATTGCTGTTGAAAGACCTGAAGGACCACCACCAATTATGACTACATCATAATCCATTGATTCTCTTTCCATATTATTTACCAAGGTGTTTAATTTTTATCTATTTCCTATATATTACTAACTGACAAAATTTAAATATATGAAAATACTGATTCCCATTAAAAGAGTAAATGATTACAACGTCAAGGTTAGACCTAATCAGGCTAACACCGATGTCGACCTAAATAATGTAAAAATGGCAATGAATCCCTTCTGTGAAATTGCAGTAGAGGAAGCTATTAGGTTAAAGGAGGCAGGCAAAGCTGATGAAATTGTAGTAGTAACAATTGGTGATGATAAACATCAAGAACAGCTGAGAACAGCTCTTGCACTAGGTGCTGATAGAGCAATTCTGGTGAAAGCTGATAATCCTGTCCAACCGTTGGATGTTGCTAAAGTATTAACCAAAATATATGAAGCTGAAAATCCAAACTTAGTAATTATGGGTAAGGTTGGAATTGATGGTGACCATAATCAAACAGGACAGATGTTTGCAGCCTTAACGGGCTTGCCACAAGCAACTTTTGCATCTGAGGTGAATATTGATGGTAATAAAGTTGAAGTTACAAGAGAAATTGATGGTGGCCTTGAAACACTTTCAGCTGAAATGCCTGCGGTAGTAACCACTGACCTCAGATTAAATGAACCAAGATACGCTTCTTTACCAAATATTATGAAAGCAAAAAGAAAACCTCTTGAGGAGATGGATCTTGAGAGCTTGGGTGTTTCTGTAGAAGCAAAAGTTAGTACTTTGAAGGTTGAATCACCTCCGGAACGAAAAGAGGGCATTAAAGTTGAAACTGTCGACCAATTGGTTGATAAGCTTAAAAATGAGGCAAAAATAATATGAAAACATTGGTCTTAGCAGAACATAATGGCGCCAACCTGTCTGCAGCTACATTAAGTGTAGTTGATGCAGCAAAACAACTTGGAAGAGAAGTGGATCTACTTCTAACTAATAATTCATGTACATCAGTACTAGAGGAAGCTAAAGCAATAGAAGGTGTCTCAAAAGTCCTTAACTTTAGCCATGAAAAATTTACTAGTGAGGTGGCAGAAGATGTTGCAGCTTGTGTTGTTTCTGTGAGCTCAGAATACGACTTCTTTCTAGCAAGTTCTAGCACCTCAGGTAAAAACAATTTGCCAAGAATAGCTGCATTATTAGATATTCAACAGATTTCAGAAGTAACCGACATTATTGATGATAAAACATTTAAGAAACCCATCTATGCAGGTTCTTGCATAGCAACAGTGCAGTCATCTCAAGAAAAAAATGCATTAACCATAAGAACTACATCATTTGATAAAGCATCAAACACAGGTGGCTCTGCATCTGTCGAGGATAAAGAAGTTCCTGAAACTGACTCAAGAAAGTCAGATTTCGTTAAAAATGAGCTAACAGTCTCAGATAGACCTGAATTAACTTCCGCTGACATAGTGATTTCTGGTGGAAGAGGGATGCAAAATGGGGAAAACTTTGCTTTATTGGAAGCTGTAGCTGAGAAACTTAATGCTGCAGTAGGCGCATCCAGAGCAGCAGTTGATTCCGGTTTTGTGCCAAACGACTATCAAGTTGGGCAAACAGGAAAATCTGTAGCCCCAAATCTTTATATAGCAGTTGGGATTTCTGGAGCTATTCAACACTTAGCTGGTATGAAAGATTCAAAAACTATTGTTGCCATAAATAAGGATGAAGAAGCCCCAATCTTTAAAGTTGCTGACTATGGGCTGGTTGCAGATCTTTTTGAAGCATTGCCTGAGCTAGAGTCAAAGCTTTAGCTAAATGATTAAATAGACTATTAATCCAATAGATCCTATAAAAATCAGCAAAACAATTAATAGAGCCAAGACCAGTCTAAATGGGTTATCTTCAATCATGTCTTGCAGATTGTCCTTTTTACCGGTACCAGAAATCAAGGAAAATAAATCATTTAAAATTTTCATAGTAAACTTACATACTAGATATGATTAACGTAACTGCAACAGCTGAAGAATATCTTTCAGAACTTATTAAGAAAAAGGACTTTAAATGCGATATTCGAATTTTTGTCTCTGATCCAGGCACGCCACGAGCTGAGACTTGTTTGGCATTTTGCAGGGAAGATGAATGGCAAGCAACTGATCATAAAATTAAGTTTGAAAATTTTATCTTATATATTGAAGAGAAAAGCTTAGCTTTTCTAGATGATGCAGAGGTAAATTACGATAAAGATAATTTTGGTGGACAACTTACAATTAAAGCACCAAGCTCTAGAGTTCCAAATATTGGCGAAAATGCGACCCTAGAAGATAAAGTTAATTATATTCTTTACGATGAAATTAACCCACAATTAGCATCTCATGGGGGTAATGTGCACCTCGATTGTATTACAGACGATAATTACGTTGTATTGCAATTTGGAGGAGGTTGCCAAGGATGCGGTATGGTAGATGTAACTCTTAAGGAAGGTATAGAAAAGACTCTTTTAGAAAAACTTCCTGATCTAAAAGGTGTCAAAGATATAACTGATCATACGGAAAATGAAAACGCATACTACAAATAAGCTTAATTCTCTTCTTTAGGGTATTTGTAAACACCAACAAGCAAACCAACTTTAGGGTGATCAAAGTAATGAAATTCATCGAGAGAAATTCTTCTTTGCTCATCTAGTAAATACAGAAATTCCTCTACTTTTTCATCCTCTTCTGTACCGGTATTTTTAAGCAAAAATTCTCCAATTAGTGGTTTTACATTAAATTCAGATTTGCTCATTATGTAAGCATTTTCTAAAGCATCTGGCCCTTCAACACATTTAGCATGTATTCTTGGGTATCTTGATTGAAAGACTTTTACAATGCATTGATTTTCACCAGACGAAACCAGCACAAAAGGGCTTTCACTCTCGTTATTAAGTGGCTGATACCAAGATTTATGGTCTGTAAGTTTGAGGTTATTTATTTTTGATATTCTGCGCATTGTGCCATTGAGCTCATGCTCTTTCTTATCAATAACTCTGTAAATTCTAGGTGGTTTTATTATCTCGACTTCATCCTCTTCAGCAACCTCATAGTCATCGAAGAAAATTTCTTCAATATAATCAAGATCAATTTTAATTTGACCTTGCGGTAACTCTATGGTCTCAAGATTGATTTGAGGTTCTTCTGCTTTCTCTAGAGCAAGAATTTCATTTGCAAGAGTATATTCCTCAACTTTTTCAAAGGACTCTGTCGTCATCTGATTTTTCCAAATCACAGCAGCTACTTCAACTTTTACGTATTGTATTTCTTCCTCGGAGAAAATATGAAGAGAGAGGGCCATAAAAACAGCCAGAAACTTGAAAAATAGACGCATAAAGTTTTTAATACCAATTGAGTTTAATCATAAACACACTTAGATAATACTAGATTTTATTTAATGAATGGAAGAGGGTAAATTATGGATCTAAATTTTTCGAAAGAAGACTTAGAGTTTCGCGATGAAGTAAGAGAGTTCTTGGATAATGACTATCCAAAACATGTCAAAGAAAAAATGAATAACGGTGACGAGCTTAGTCGTCAGGAAATCGTTGATTGGCACAAAGCAGTTGCCAAAAAAGGATGGATGGGTCATTCGTGGCCTGTAGAACATGGAGGCACAGGTTGGGATGCTACTAAGGTTTATATATACCTTAGAGAGCTTGCTCTCGCTGGTTGTCCGACATTTGTACCTTTTGGTTTACAAATGGTTGCTCCAGTAATTTGGACTTTTGGTTCAGAAGAACAAAAGAAGAAATACCTGCCAAGAATACTAAACTTTGATGATTGGTGGTGTCAGGGCTATTCAGAGCCTGGTTCAGGATCTGATTTAGCTTCTTTAAAATGTAAAGCAGTCAGAGAAGGTGATGAGTACGTACTTAATGGGCAAAAAACTTGGACCACACTAGGTCAACATGCTGATTGGATTTTTGTACTCGTAAGAACTGATGATTCTGGAAAAAAACAAGAAGGAATCACATTCATACTAGTCGATATGAAAACACCAGGTATTGAGGTCAAACCAATTATTACTATTGATGGTGATCACGAGGTTAATGAGATTTGGTTCGACAATGTCAGAGTACCAGCTGAAAATGTAGTTGGTGAAGAAGGTCAAGGTTGGACTTACGCTAAATTCCTACTCTTCCATGAAAGAAGCTCCATTGCAGGTGCTCCAAATATGAGAAGAGTTCTAAATAGCTTGAAAACAAGGGCTAAGAAAGTATTTCATACTGATAAGCCTTTATCTGAGGATAAAAGCTTTCAATCTAAGGTGGCACAGTTTGAGCTAGACCTTGATTCGCTGGAGATGACAGAGCTCAGAGGACTTGCGGCAATGAGGGAAGGCAAGAGCCCTGGAGCGGAATCATCCTTGCTTAAAATTAAAGGAACAGAACTACAACAAAGATTAACGACCCTTGCTGTAGAAATGGCAGGCCATGATGCTATGCCATATGGCGGACCTTATGGTTTCTCAGATGTTGAGGTTGCTGCTACTAAATCAGACCAAATTACAGCACCTAAATATTTAAATTTTAGAAAAGTAACAATTTACGGTGGTACAAATGAGATTCAAAAAAATATCATCGCAAAGGCTGTTTTAGGAATATAGAGTAAATTATGAATTTAAGTTATACAGACGAACAGAATCTCTTAAGGGATATGGTCTCAAAATTCTGTAGCTCAGATTACGATTTCGAAACTAGAATGAAAAGTGTTAATTCTGAGCATGGTCATAACCCAGAACATTGGAAGCAATTTGCTGAATTAGGGTGGTTAGCAATTCCTTTCTCAGAAGAAATGGGTGGTCTAGATGGTGGAGATACTGATTTAAGTCTTATGTTTGAGGAATTTGGTAAATCCATTGTTGTTGAACCGTACTTAGCAAATGTAGTTTTATCAGGTGGAGTTCTTAAAAGATGTGATCATGAAGATAAATCAGCTTTGGTTGAAAGTTTAATAACTGGAGATGCTCAATTTTCTCTGGCTAATTATGAACCACAAAAAGGCTTCAACTTAGACAATGTTGATTGCGAAATTTCTGCAGATGGAGTGGTAAATGGTGAAAAAACAACTGTTTTAAATGCTCCAAATGCTGACCACTTTTTAGTCTTTGGAAAACATGATTCAGGCTATGCTTTTGCACTTGTTTCAAAAGAATCAGAAGGTCTTAATGTAACTTCTTATAAGACATATGATGGTTTTGTTTCAGGCGATCTTAAGTTAGACAATGTCACAGCTAGTGCAGTTTTTTCCAAAAAAGATGCATTAGAAATTCTTAATGCAGCAATTCTAGAAGGCATAATATCCGTCTCATCTGAAGCAATTGGGGCAATGGAAAAGTGCTATAAGCTTACTATTGAATACACTCAACAGAGAGAGCAATTTGGTCAATCTTTATCAAAATTTCAGGCACTGCAGCACAGAATGGTAGATATGTTTATGGAAACTGAATTTAGCAAATCATATTTATTAAAAGTCTTAGCAACAGATGATGCTGCTGAGAGAACAAAACTAGTTTATGGCCTCAAACATCAAATTGCCAAAGCAGGTAAATATGTAGGTGAAGAAGCTGTGCAACTGCATGGTGGAATGGGTGTAACAGAAGAAATGTCTGTTGGCCATTATCTTAAGAGATTATTAGTCATTACCAACCTATTTGGTAGCTCTGACTATTTCTTAGATAAATACATAGATAGTTAAATTGGTTAAGAGATTCAATCCAGATAAAAGAAGAAGACCCAAGGTTGATGATTACTTTGGTGACTGGAAATGGAGAGAAGCTCTTGCTGAATCAATGGTTCCCATCATTGGTAAGCTTTTTAGAAGTGGAGTTCATTTGCTTATGTATGGTCGTCCACTTAGCAATTGTTCTCCCATAGAAATAATGAAACTTCACAGGTTTGTAAGAGAAGCTGAAGGCAATGAATTAAGTGAGCTTGAAACCTACCCCGTTATAGAGCAAATTTCCAAAATGAAACTTATGCCTTGTGAAATAGACATTGGTGAAATGGTTTCTGATCTATTAAACAATCCTGAGATTGATGCATCACACTATGTGAGCAAAACATTAGATGGCCAAGAACGTACCAAAAGATCATACCCTCTAAGACCAAAAGACGTTGTTCTCTATGGGTTTGGAAGGATTGGAAGACTGCTTACAAGAATACTTGTTACAGATACAGGAGCAGGTTCAAATTGGCGTTTAAGAGCAGTTGTAATAAGAGATTCCGGACATGACGATGATTTAATAAAAAGAGCAAGCTTGTTAAGGAATGATAGCGTTCACGGTACATTTCCTGGAACAATAAGAGTTAATAAAAAAAATAATTCTCTAATTGTTAACGGAAATGAAATATTTATTATTTATTCAAACGATCCCCGCAAAGTTAAATATAAGGATTATGGGATAAAAAAGGCGACAGTTATCGATAATACTGGAGCCTGGACAAATGAAGAAGATCTTGGTCAGCACACAAGAAACCCATCAGTTGATAAAGTAATTCTCACAGCTCCAGCTAAGGGCAAGATCAAGAATATCGTTTTTGGTATTAATGATGAAAAGATGAAACAAGAAGATAAGATTGTTGCTGCAGCATCTTGTACTACTAATGCGATAGTGCCACCGCTTAAATTAATTAACGAAGCCTATAGCATTGTAAATGGTCACATAGAAACTATTCATGCATACACAAATGATCAGAACCTTGTAGATAATTATCACAAATCTGATAGAAGAGGGAGGGGCGCTGCATTAAATCTTGTTATTACTGATACTGGTGCTGCTAAAGCTGTATCCGAGATACTTCCGGAAATGAAAGGAAAACTAACTGCTAATGCAATCAGAGTTCCTACACCAAATGTAAGTCTGGCTATTATGAACCTAAACCTCAAAAAAGGAGTATCTGCTGAAGAGCTAAATGAACTATTCAAAAAGGCAGCTTTTCACTCTAATCTTAGAACTACAATTGATTACTCGAACTCAATCGATGGAGTCTCTTCGGACTTTTATAGCAACGAATTTGCTTGTGTTTATGACGCACAAGCAACTATTAGCAATTTTAACTGTGTAACTATTTACGTCTGGTACGATAACGAGTATGGTTACTCCAAACAAGTTGTAAGGCTTTTGAAAAAAGTTCTTGGTGTAAATTTAATTAGATACCCAAAACAGTAAATGAAAAAAATTAAAATGAAAGGGGGCCTGGATGTACCTCTTCACGGCTCTGTAAGAAATAATAATCTTGATACAATCGACCCTCAGTTTTCTGCAGTGATAGCAGAAGATTACTTTGGTCTTAAGCCAAAAATTCTGGTAAAAGAGGGCGAAGAAATAAGTGTTGGTCAAGCAATCTGGGAAGATAAAACCAATCCAGGTTTCACAGTAAAATCTCCAGCATCTGGCACAATCCATGAGATAAATAGAGGAGACAAGCGAGCATTAGTTTCTGTTGTGGTTAAAAGACATGGTGATCAAACAAGAACATTTGAAAGATCAAGTAATTATCTTGAGAACCTCTCTAATGCTGGTTTGTGGGATAGTTTTAAGGAAAGACCTTTTAATAGGGTCCCTGATATAGGCACTAGCCCCGATTTTTTATTTATCAATGCGTGCAAGTCAGATGACTTAGAAGTTAGCCCTAATCAAATTTTAGAGATAGAAAGAGAGAGTTTTATAAGTGGCTTAAAATACCTTAAAGAAGCTTTTACCTGTCCTCTTTATTTGTGCTCATATTCTAATATTTATACTGGTGACTTAGATATTCAGCAATTTGTTGTGGAAGGTAATTACCCTTCTGGAAACAGCTCTCTTCATATTCAAAATATACAACCTCTAACAAAAAGCAAAAAAACTTGGACTATCAACTGGCAAGATATCGTTAGAATTGGTAAATCCGTAACGAGTGGTAATTTTTGTTATGAAAAATATGTCAGTGTTTGTGGTCCAGCCTGTAATGAACCAAAAGTTATTCAAACAAGACAAGGTGCTAATATGGAAGAAATTACTGCAGGCCTCACTTCTCAAGATGTTAGAAGAGTTTCCGGGAGTTTGTTGTATGGAAGAAGTGGTGATAGTTATTCAGATTATCTTACTCGCTACTCTAATCAAGTTTCTTTAGTATCAGATGAAAGAAAAGCAACATTTTTCAATTGGTTAAAACCTGGTTTCTCTGACCACAGCAATTCAAATGTTTTCTTATCAAGTCTACTTAAGCCCCAAAAATTTGATTTTGATACAAATATAAATGGTGGTTACAGAGCAATTGTACCAATAGGTGTTTTCGATGAAGTTAACCCTTTTGATATTGATCCAACATTATTTTTAAAGTCGCTAGCTATTGGAGATTTAGTTGCACTAAGGGAATTGGGCATCTTTGACTTAAGCGAAGAAGATATGAGTATCTTTTCGTATGTTTGCCCTAGTAAATATGACTATGTGTCACTATTTAATGATTGTATGAAAATGATTTGGAAGGAAGAGACTTCATGAAATTTTTAGAGAATTTTTTTGATAAAAATAGGCCTTCAAAAGATAAAGACTATTTCTATTTATATGAAGTAATTCAAAACTTCTTTTTTTCATCAAAAGTTGCGACAACTGGTAAAACCCATATTAGAGACAGGCTGGATATCCAAAGAGTCATGGTTGTTGTTTGGTTGGCAACTTTTCCAGCTATGTTCTGGGGCATGTATAACATGGGTTTTTGGGGTCTGGATTACATGCAAAAAGGAGGTTTTACCTCTACAGGTGATTGGCATAATGTCTTAGTACAATTAGTAGGAACAGATCCTAGTAATCATTTACATAGATTTTGGTTTGGAATGGTATATTTTGTGCCCATCTATCTCACTGTTTTCGTCGTAGGTATTGCCTGCGAAGCAATCTTTGCAACCATTAGAAGGCATGAAATTAATGAAGGAGCATTTGTCTCAACTGTATTATTTTCTCTAAGCTGTCCTCCAGATATTCCACTTTGGCAAGCGGCGTCTGGAATTGCATTTGGGATAGTAGTAGGCAAAGAATTCTTTGGAGGAACAGGAAAGAACTTTTTGAATCCAGCATTAACTGGTAGAGCTTTTATTTACTTTGCTTACCCATCTGAATTATCTGGTGATATGGTTTGGATATCATCATTAGCAGATAATGGACCTATAGACGGCTACTCAGGAGCTACAGCCCTTGGAATAGGAGCACAAGAGGGGATAACAGGTATTCAATCTAGTTATACTTGGTCACAAACATTTCTTGGTCAGATACCAGGATCAATTGGTGAAACGTCAACACTATTAATATTGCTCTCAGGCGCTTATATGGTTTATGCAAAAATTGCCTCTTGGAGAATAATTATGGCTACATTAATTGGGATGATTCTTATGACAAGTCTATTAAATTTTATTGGATCAGATACAAACCCAATGTTTAGTGTCCCTTGGTGGTGGCACTTAACCATAGGTAGCTTTGCATTTGGACTAGTGTTCATGGCTACTGAACCTGTTACCGCTGCAAATACTAATATGGGCAGATGGATCTATGGCTTCTCAATTGGAGTATTAGTAATACTTATAAGAGTTGTTAACCCAGCTTTTCCAGAAGGCATGATGTTGGCAATTCTTTTCGCTAACTTACTTGCCCCTGCAATAGATTATTGTGTAACTTCATATAACACGAGTAAGAGAATGGAGAGGTATAACTCATGAATAAGATGATTATTCCATTAATCGCCTGCGTTGCTTGCGCTGTAATTGTCTCTGTAACTGCTGTTTCTGTAAGACCAGAACAAAACTTAAACATTGAAAATGAAAAGAAACTTAAGATTCTTGCTGCTGCAGGTATTGTGACAGACGAGGTTGAGAAAGAATTCTCTAATATTGAAACGCTCTATGTAGATTTTGCCTCTGGTCAATTAGTTCAAGTTGAAAGTAATTATGATCACATTAAGGCATCTGCAAGTGCACAAAGCTCTAGTATTGTTCCCAAGGATCAGGATATAGCCATACTCAAGAGAAGAGAAAATATTGCTCCTATTTATGTCTGGTACTCTGAGGAAGAACAAATTCAGAAAGTTGTTCTGCCTATAAGAGGCTATGGTTTGTGGGGCACACTTTATGGTTATATATCTTTAGATTCTGATTTAAATACGGTCAAAGGTATTGAGTATTATGACCATAAGGAGACACCTGGTCTGGGCGGAGAAGTAGACAATCCTGATTGGAAATCCGATTGGGATGGAAAGAAAGTTTATGATTCTTCAGGAAAAGTAATTCTTTATGTAACAAAAGGTCCATCTTCTGAGGAATATGAGATAGATGGTATTTCTGGAGCAACTCTCACGAGTAATGGTGTTACAAATATGATTAGATACTGGCTTGGTGAAAATGGTTATGGTCCAGTATTACAAAAATTAAGAGAAGGTTTAGTTAAGGCATGAAGGCAATTTCGGTAAAAGAAACAAGAAAACTCCTATTTACTCCAATAGTTGAGAATAACCCTATCGCACTGCAAATCTTGGGTATTTGTTCTGCTCTTGCAGTTACTGTGAAGATGGATGTAACTTTGATCATGTGTATAGCTTTAACATCGGTTGTAACGCTCTCAAACCTGTTTATTTCCATTATTAGACATTACATCCCAGATAGCATAAGAATTATAGTTCAAATGACAATTATTTCGTCATTGGTAATCATTGTTGATGAGCTTTTAAAGGCATATGCATATGAAGCGAGTAAACAATTATCTGTCTTTGTTGGTTTAATTATAACTAACTGTATTGTCATGGGCCGTGCAGAAGCCTATGCCATGAAAAACCCACCAATTAAAAGCATGCTGGACGGTTTTGGTAATGGTCTTGGTTATAGCTTTGTCCTATTGGTTGTTGCTGCAATTCGAGAGGTATTTGGTAGTGGTACTTTCTTTGGTATGCAAATAATGCCAGATAGCTATCCTGTTAATAACTTCCTATTACTACCTCCTAGCTCATTTATCATTATTGGAATAATGATTTGGGTTATAAGGTCATTCAGTAAAAGCCAAGTTGAAGAAAATGAAAACCCATTAAAAGCTCACACTTTTAAGCCTTTGAAAGTTAAGAAAGAGGTGCATAGTGGCTGATCTATTAAATCTCTTTGTTAAAACAGTTTTTATTGAGAATATTGCTTTATCTTTATTCTTGGGAATGTGTACATTCTTTGCTATTTCAAAACAAGTTAAAGCAGCATTTGGCTTAGGGATTGCGGTAATAGTTGTTTTAACCATTACTGTCCCGCTAAATAATCTAATCTATAATTTCGTGCTGAAAGAAGGAGCTTTATCCTGGGCTGGTCTAGAAAACACAAACCTGAAATTTGTAGGCTTAATAACTTACATTGGGGTAATTGCTGCTGCAGTACAAATACTAGAAATGTTTCTAGATAAATATGTGCCTGCTTTGTATAACGCTTTGGGTATATTTTTGCCTTTGATAACAGTTAATTGCGCAATTCTTGGAGCATCGTTATTTATGATAGAAAAAAACTATAATTTCACTGAAAGTATAGTTTATGGTTTTGGAGCTGGTTTTGGTTGGGCTTTAGCAATTGTCCTCTTGGCAGGCATCAGAGAAAAGTTAAAATATAGTGATATACCAGAGGGGTTAAGAGGACTAGGTATAACTTTTGTAATAGTTGGTTTAATGAGTTTTGGTTTTATGTCATTTGGGGGTATTTTGCTCTAATGGATATCTATCTAGGAATACTTTCGTTCACATTAATAGTTGCATTTTTAGTTGCCTTTGTAATGTTTGCAAGATCACAACTTGTATCAACCGGAGAGGTCTCTATTGAAATTAATGGCGATCCAGAAAAAAGCATAAAAGTTCCTGCAGGTGGTAAATTATTAAGTACCTTAGCATCCAAAAATATTTATCTTGCTTCTGCATGTGGTGGGGGAGGAACTTGTGCAGAATGTAAGTGCCAAGTAACCGATGGTGGAGGATCAATTTTATCCACTGAGCAATCTCATTTTAACTATAAACAGCAAAATGATAATTGGAGATTATCTTGTCAGGTTGCAGTTAAAGGAGACATGAAAATTCAAATACCAGAAGAAGTTTTTGGTGTAAAAGAATGGGAATGTGAAGTTGTTTCAAACGATAATGTCGCTACTTTTATTAAAGAGTTAGTGTTGAAACTTCCAGAAGGAGAGAACGTTAAGTTTAGAGCAGGAGGATATGTTCAATTAGAAGCTCCCGCTTATGAAAAAATTAGTTATAAAGATTACGATATAGCTGAAGAATACCATGAAGATTGGGATAGATTTAAAATCTGGGACAATGTTGCCACTAATCCTGAACCAATAATTAGAGCCTATTCAATGGCAAACTACCCCCTAGAAGAAGGAGTCCTCAAGTTCAACATAAGAGTAGCTTCACCACCTCCTGGATCAGATTTTCCACCAGGCATAATGTCATCTTATGTGTTTGGTCTAAAGCCAGGAGATAAAGTAAAGGTGTTTGGACCTTTCGGAGAATTCTTTGCTCGTGAAACACTAAATGAAATGGTTTTCATTGGCGGTGGAGCAGGCATGGCGCCTATGCGTTCACATATCTTTGATCAACTAATTAGACTAAATTCCAACAGGAAAATTTCTTATTGGTATGGCGCTAGAAGTATGAAGGAGATTTTCTATAAAGAAGAGTTTGAAAAACTAGCTGAGGAACATGAAAATTTCTCTTTCCATATAGCTTTATCAGATGCATTGCCTGAAGATAATTGGGAAGGGCTTTCTGGTTTCATACATCAAGTAACCGAGAATGAGTATCTATCAAAGCATGATGCTCCGGAAGATTGTGAATACTACCTTTGCGGACCTCCAATGATGAATTCTAGCTGTATCAAGATGCTTACTGATCTTGGGGTTGAGCCTGAAAATATAATGCTCGATGACTTTGGTGGTTAGAGGGCTAAGTCTTTTTTGTCTTGCTTTCTTAGTAAGTTGCTCTAAACCAATATTACAAGACTTTTCTGGTGAGATTTACGGCACAACATATTCAATTAAAATTGCAGAAAATTCTAGTTATGCAGACCTAGAATCAAAAATAAAAAATGAGCTCACAAGAGTGGATTATGTTTTTTCGACGTATAAACCTTCATCAGAGATTTCACTTATTAATAACGATAACGATAAAGAGTGGTCTGATGAATTTAAAAACCTCTATGAAACAAGCCTGGAAATATCAACTTTAAGTGACGGAGCTTTTTCACCAAAAAATAACAATGGTTATGACTTTTCTGCTATTGGTAAAGGTTATGCCATTGATAAAATTGCCGAACTAGTTGAGCAGAATGGTGTAAATAATTACTTTATTGAAATAGGAGGTGAAATTCGATCAAAAGGGGCTAAATTTAAGGAAAATTGGATCTTTGGTATAGAAAGACCAATAAACAGCAAAAAAAGTCCTTATATCGCCTTTAACATCCCTAGAGGAGGTATATCTATAGCTACCTCTGGTGAATATCGGGAACCAAATCATATTTGGGGAAAAGGTCCAAGAGATTTGTTGTCTGTGACAGTGGCTCACGAAAGTGCAACTTATGCAGATGCATGGGCTACAGCTTTATATGTACTAGGCAAAGATCAGGGTTTGGAAGTTGCAGAATCAAATGGTTTAGCAGTCTTTTTTATTTCAAATAATGGTGATTCCATTCAAAGCAGTAATTGGGGTATGATATCCCCATGATTAATGCTCTTTTAGCCACTTTAGTAGTTGCCTTATCAATATGTGGAATGGCAATTGGTTTAATACTCAAAAATAAGCCTTTAAGCCCTAGTTGTGGTGGGGTATATCTTTCTAAAGGTGAGACTTGTCAAGTTTGTGGCAAAGTTAAAGACTAGAGTCAATCACATCTAATATTTATAAGACTAAATAAGTAATTTTTTGTTGCGCTTTCATTCATCCAGCTATCACTTGATGAAATGAGATCTAAACAACCTTCATTATCAAGATTTATTGGCATTCCCTTAAATAAATACTGATTGTTATCGTATTCATTGGCTTTAGGTTTTTGAGGCATAATGCTTGCTGCCACTGACGAAAAATTCCCTTCGCCATCATTTAGGGCAATATGAGCACCATGTAGGTCAGATAAAAAGTCTCGAGTCGAATGGAAGATATCTATATCGCCGTCGTTATCATAGTCTCTAAGATATATGTTGCCTTCTCCATGATGACTATCAGACCTTGGTTGATTGCTAAAGTTAGAAGTAGTTACATCTGTCATGAGGCCTGTACCATCACCTAAAAGAACCTGAATATATGCTCCCTCGTAATAAGGCAAATCCCTTGTAACTGCTACAACAATGTCGTTATTGCCATCATTATTTATATCGCCCCAGGCAGCATGATTAAATTTATTATGATTTCTGCCAAAAGGACCAATTGGTAATTCTGTCAGGGTCCAATTCTCAAGATTAGCTGTTCCATCGCTCAAGAAAACAAAACCATCCTCTGGAAGATTCTCAAAGTTCCAACGGTTATCAAAATTCCAAAAAACTAAATCATCAAAATCATCATTATTTAAATCTACTACTAAACTGCTCATAGGGTTTCCGTAGGCAAATTGATGGTTTCTTTCCAGAAAATCATGAAAAGAAAAGTTTCCTGAACCATCATTAACTAATAAGATATTGCAAGCAAAAATATCAATATCACCATCATTATCAAAATCCCCTGAACTTGAGTCATGACTGAAACCACAGAGTTTTCCCTCGCCATTATTTTGGTCATCAATATTGGTTGATGATTCAATAAATATTCCTTCAGAGTTGCTTAAAAGCAGAAGGTCAGGGTAGGGCAGTATAAAATTATTTGCGTAATCTGGATCACGATATTGCAATCCCATAGAACCTGCAAATATATCATCAATGCCGTCACCATTGTAATCAGCAATTGCTAGTCTATATGCAAAGGGATGACTTGGAACTTCACCATTTTCATAGATTGAAAGATCTTCATAAAGATTACCATTTCCGTCATTTAAATAGATATTTACAGGTGCATTTACCTTTTGATCAAGATCAATAGTATGAGGAAATAATGCCCATGAAACCACCATATCTTCGTATCCATCGCCATTGAAATCACCTGTAGCCATGTTATGAGCATCTTGACCAAACAGCTCATTCTCCCATGTTTCACAATCTTCAGGTGTGGGATAGCAAATAGTTGCTGTAAATCTATCGGTAATTCTCATACCCCCAAAACCCAAGTCATGTGAGGCAAAATAGTCAGTTTTTAAATCACTGTAGTTGTAAGGTTCTGGGTCAGGCACATACCTTAATGTGTTGGCTTCTCTGGAAACGTTATGAGTAAAAATTCTTGAGCCAGAAGGACAATTAGCTGCAGGCACTGAGCTTACGGTTATATTGAATTGCTCTTCTTCAAGTAAAGTAATAGGAGCTCTATATGAAAACGTTTTATTATCTGATGTTGCAACCCAATGTATATCAGGCCCTGAAAGACTAAAAGAGCAGTTATAATTGGCTGAAACAGTGATTGTTTTTGGTTCATAGCTTCTAACATTAGAATCAAAATTACTCACATTTATTGTTAGAGGTATGGATTCAGGCGCTGTTTCATTACTTGATCCACCACCTCCACCACATGCTATAAGCAATAAAGTGTATGAAAAGATGAGGGGTCTTTTTAGATAATGCACTTATGTATAATAAATTTACTTAATTTCTTTGTAAAATATAATTCATGACAAACTTAGAAGCGCTTTATTTAACCTTATTTATTGTTGGTTTTTGGGTAATATTTGGCTGGCTTTCATTAAAAATTCGTAAATTTTTAGGAGAAAAATTATCCAGAAATAGTGCTTTCACTTTGTATGCAGCAGTTCTTTTACTTCCCTTATTGCTTCCTTTTATTTTTGGTTGGATATAAAAAAAGGGCCGTATTGATACAGCCCTTATTGTTTAATCAGAGTTTTGCTTAGAACTGATCTTCTTCTGTAGACCCTCTGAGAGCAGAAGTTGAACTTTCCTCTCCTTGGATACAGTTGTTTACAGCATCAAAGTAACCTGTTCCTACTTCTTGTTGGTGTGA
>CENF01214091.1_pt1 | contig 16494 bp, 15 predicted proteins | sample 361291 | NCBI WGS metagenome assembly CENF01 (sample SAMEA2619399, study PRJEB7988) | marine metagenome | isolation source: saline water (ENVO:00002010), including | reverse complement strand
AACAAGGCTTTTTCTTGCTGTCAGAATATTCTTCTTTTCAGATTTAGTGACTTCTTTAATTTCGCTACCAAGCATTATTTCAGTATCTCTTATGTTTTTAATATATTTAGCAAATTCATCAGGATCTAAAGATGCTTTATGGTCAGGGCCAATCATATTTTTATCCAAAGTTATATGCGCTTCTATTAAAGCAACACCCTTTGTAACCGCAATCACAGGAGTAATCAAATTTCCAGAATGATCAGAATACCCAATTGGGATATTAAAGAGTTTACGGTAAGTAGATAAAACATTTAAGTTTAATTCATTAATTGGGGCTGGATACTCAGTTGTACAATGCATAAGGCTAACCTTAGATTTTAGAAACTTAAGATTAGTCTTATAAAAGTTTTTATGTTTAATTGGGTTAAAATTATATTTTAACTCACTCTTTTTATATTTATTGGCATACGTAAGAGCAGATAAAGCAACTATAACATCATTTAAACATGACATTCCAGATGAAATAATAATATTAGCTTTTGTAGAACCGACTTCTAGCAAGAAAGGTATATTATCAATATCTGTAGATGAAACTTTAATAGTACCGAGTCTAAGTTTAGAGATTAAAAACTTCAAACTCCCGATATCAAAAGGTGTTGATATAAAATCTATTTTTAGTTTATCTGAATATTTTAAAAGTTTTTCATGATTTAATTTAGATAACTCATATTTTTTTAACATTTCAAGTTGTGAAATACTATTATTATGCTTAAGTTGATACTGTGACTTTTTTGCATATGGCGTTACTAGAGAATTGCTATCATATGTTTGTAATTTTACAGCGTCAGCACCATAGTTTTTTGCAGTTTTAATTAGCTTTTTTGCTATAGATAGACTGCCATTATGATTAACACCTATTTCTGCTATTATATATATTTTAGATTTTTTATTAATTGGCATCATAAAACCCTTTGTATAAGATCTTTTTTATATCTATTTTAGTTAACCTATCTAAGATTTTACTTAAAGAGTTTTTAGGGAGATATTTAATATCTTTCTTAATATTTTTAATGAATTTTTTACTATTTATTCTTAAATAAGCATCTCTTAATGATTCGAATCTATAGTCACTCAAAATAATATTACTGCTAATAGGCCTACCAAGCTGCCTATTACCTATTAATATTGCGGGTGTGCTAAGATAGGGAGCTTCTATTAGACATGAAGATGAATTACCTATCATGCAATATGCATTTTTTATAAGACTTAAATATAAGCTTCTTCCAGCAGACTTAATAAATCTTGAGTCTTTATTCTTTGAAACATAATTTTTTATTTTCTTTATTAACATGTCAGATCCAGTGTCAGAATTTGGACTAGTAAATATTACATTTATATTTTTCAGACTAGAAATAAGCTTTAATATATTATCAATAATAGTTTTATTGTTTTCATTAATAGTTTCTGGATGAAGTGATATTAGAATAAAATTCTTATAAGTAAATTCAAAATATTCATCTAATTGTTTCTTATTTAATAATTCTTTTTTATCAATGCCTAAATTACCTAAAGAACCAATATTATATATATTTTTTGGATTTTCACCCATTCTAGTTAGTCTTTTTTTGAAAATATCATCCGCCACAAAATGAAGATGTGACATTTTCGATATTGAATGTCTGAAATTATCATCAATAGCACCCATTGTTACTTCTCCACCATGAAAGTGTGCTATTGGAATATTCAATAAATTAGAGCATATTGCAATAGGATAAATGTCATATCTATCTCCTAAAATTACGATAATGTCAGGCTTCATTTTCGACAGGACCGAATGAGCGCTATTCATTTGAATTGACATAGATTTAATGATGGCTTTACATCCAGAATTATTCTGCGAAACTTTAATTTTAGCATCTATTTTGAAACCATCATCTTCAAACTCTTTAAATGTTTCTCCATATTTTTTTAACAAATGAGTACCAGTGACTATAACTTTTAAATCAAGTGATTTTGATTTTTTTATAGCAAATAAAAGAGGATGTAAGTGGCTGTAGTCAGCTCTGTTGGAACTAATCACACATATTTTACGCTTTATATTTTTCACTAGTTTACTTAATCAAATATTATAAAAGCTGGTCTTATATCTATTAATATTGTCAGGGTCACTGAACCATCTAATTGTTTTTTTGAGTCCTTGTTTTAATCCGTTTTTACCTGAAAATTCAGGTTTCCAGTTCAAGAGTTTTTTTGCTTTTTTATTATCTGCTCTTAAACGATAAACTTCTCCTGCCTCTGGTCTAATTCTGGCTTGATCAGATATAATCTTAATATCTACATCCATGATCTCTCCAATTAGTTCACATAGGTCTTTAATTGAGATTTCATAACCCGCACCAATATTAATAACTTCACCTAGGCTTTTTGATGATTCTCCAACCATAAGAAAACCATTTACAGTATCATCAATATATGAAAAGTCTCTTGTTGGATATAGTGATCCAAGATTAATTTTCTTATTGCCAGATAATATTTGGGTAATGATTGTTGGGATGATTGCTCTGTTTGATTGTCTTGGTCCATATGTATTAAAAGGTCTAATTATTGATATAGGTAAATCAAAACTACTGTAATATGAATATGCTAATTGATCAGCTGCAATTTTTGTAGCTGAGTATGGAGACTTTGATATGATAGGGGTATCTTCATTTATAGGTATTTTTTTTGTATCACCATAAACTTCACTGGTTGATGTATGAATAATTTTCTCAATATTACAATCTAACGCTGCCTCTAAAACATTTAAAGTTCCTTGAACATTAGTCTGTAAATATGAATTAGGTGAATGATATGAATATGGTATAGCTATTAATGATGCAAGGTGAAAAACCATATCTGAATTTTTTACTGCTTTATTTACGAATTTATAATCTCTTATGTCACCACTTATTATTTCAATATTATTTAAAATATTTTTATCTATATTATCAAGCCAACCCCATGTATTAAATGAGTTGTAAAGCGACATTGCTGTAATATTGCAATTATAGCTCGATAGTTTTTCCACAAGATGAGATCCTATAAATCCATCTGCGCCTGTAATCAGTATTTTTTTATTCTTATAATTAATATTTTTCATAATCTATATATAACTACTAGGTAAGCTTATTGTTGATTTCCATAATTTAATACAATTCTCCATCTTCATTCTAGGATGACTTAAATTCATTTTTAATAAATGCTGTGGTTTCCAGGATGCCCTACACCGTATTCCTTTTAAATGTAAATACTCAAATATTTCTTTTTTATTATTAATATATTTATCCTTAATTATAAGATTATTAATCCAATGATTTTGATTAGAAAATTTTTTTTCCTCAATAACTCTACAAATTTCACTTTCTTTTAAGTTAATCAAATATCTTTGATATAATTTCTTTTTCTTTTTAAGAGTTGATTGAAAATTTATAAGTTGCGAGTATCCTAAAGCTGCATTTATATTAGTCATTCGTAGATTATATCCAACACTATCATGTTCTATTTCGTATGGATGCTGCAGTCTTGAAGTACTGATAATATGCTTGATTTCTTTATATTCAGTATGATTTTTTAAGAGCAGCGCGCCACCCATACCTGTTGTTACGATCTTATTGCCGTTGAAACTTATTATTCCATAATCCGAAAATGTTCCAGCATGTTTATTTTTATAATATGATCCTAATGCGCCTGCTGCATCTTCTAATAATTTAAGATTATATTTCTTGCATAATTTTATCAATTTAGACATATCAGTCATATAGCCATAAGCATGCACAACAACCAGGGATTTTATTCTTCTTTTGCTTTTTTTATTATAACAAATATTATTTTTCATAATACATATCTGCTCTAAATATACAGATAGCTTATCTATGTCTAAACATGGATTATCATGACAGCTATCAATATAATGGGGAATTCCATCATTATAGATAACAGCATTTGATGTTGCAGCAAAAGTCATACTGGGCACCAGGACTTCACAATCTTTTACATTAATTCTTTTCAAGGCTATAAATAAAGCAGCCGTTCCAGTATTTGTTAATACAATATATTTAGAGTTTGTGATTTTTTTTAATTTTTCTTCAAACTTTTGTATATATTCTCCCATACTCGAGACATTATTAGAGTCGATACATTTCATTAAATATTTATTTGATGATGATGCCAATATAGGTTCATGAACAAAATATTGATACCTTTTCTGACCTATAGCAGAAATTATTTTCATGGACAACTCATTTAAAAGATCTTTGTTAATCTTCATCATTACCATCCAGAGTTGCTTGTGAAGTTTTAACCTCTTTTTCTAACAATTGAAGTTCAATTTTTAGCTTGTCGTATTCATCATTTTTTCTCTTAAAGAATCCTAAAGTCATTTTAGCTTTTTCTTTAATGCCTTCAGTAGTCAAATAATATGCATATGCACGCTTATTTTTATTGTTTTTAAAATTTTTAGCCTTAACTATTCCTTTTTCAACAAAAGCATTTAAAATATAATTTACTTTCCCTAGACTGATTCCAAGATGTTGAGCTATTTCACGCTGACTAACTTCCTGTTTTTGTTCAAGATATCTCAGCATATACATATCATTCTCTTGATTTTTATCTACTTTATTTTTCACTTATTCCGTTCCTTATAAATATTTATTAATTCATCTAATATAATAGGGCTAGATGATTACCCTGCTTATTATATACAAAAATATTATGATGAGATGATGCTATCTTCATTTAGTATTCATAACCATTCTTTTTAAAGTTAACAAATAACCCATAGATCTAGATATATCAAAAACTATTGCAGTGACAGGAAGCGCTAAATAAAAATAAATATCTTTTTCATCAAATAGATGCTTAGATTTAATAAATGGTGCAACATATCCACGAAGTACTAGATAAAAAAATAAAAATTTTAAAAATATGTCTGAGTAAATAGAAAAAAGTGCAATAAATATAAAAAACATATATAAAAATGGCTTATAATCACTCTCTGTTTTCCATCCAGATAATGAATAATTGAATACTTTTTTGGCTGCTGAAATATAATCCTTCGCATAATTAATGCCAATATATTTTAAAGATATTTTTTTATTTACCAACCTCTTTATACTTTTTTGTTTTAACCTATTAATGAAATCAATATCATACCCAGCTCTCATGTTGTCTTCTAGTAATCCAACTATATCAAATAATTTTATATCTATCAGAGATCCAGGTAGACATATTGTTTTATTTTTATAGCCATATGTTTGCGCTATTAGAGATTTATCTATTATATCTTGACCATCTGTGTAGATCTGGGTTGATACAATAAGATCATTGTTTTTCTTTAGTAACTTATACTGACTCTCTAACCAATTAGCTGGAATAATCAAGCCACAATCAATATACGCAATATAAGTTGTTTTGACATGTTTTATAGCATAATTAATCGATGAACTAGGGCTTCCTAACATTGGTTGTAATAATTCGATTGATATATCCTTAATATCAGTATACTCATTTATGATATCTGCTGACTTATCTGTGGATCCAGAATCAACCATTAGCACCCTAGCTGGCTTATATTTTTGGGCGACTAATGAATCCATGGTCGTACGTAACGTACTATCTTCATTAAAGAATGGAATAATAACTGTAATATCGTTCATTTTATTATTTTGTCAGACAGGCTACCGCAAGAACATATGTTCATACAGTGAACATATTATATAATTAAAGGAAAAAAAGCAATAGCTAGTAGTATATGGGTTGTATATCACGATAATTTACAGAGACTTCTCTGGGTTGATTAAGAATATCAAGTAGTATCAGTGCACGCTTAGCGCCCCTCTTTTCTAAAAAAACACCATTGAGAACTGATGTTCCTTTAGTGATATTTACTTTAGATCCCTTCTTTATCTCATTGATAGTTATATTATTTTTTTTGGATATACTGTCTATTATCTCTTGTTCAATAACATAAGGATTACCGGTTATTCGGTCTACAAGAAGTTTAAGAATGCCTGTTGTATAAGTTAATGAACCTATTTTATTTAGATTTCCCTTCAGATTAATGAATATGTACCCTGGAAAGAGATATTCTTCATATTCCTTCCATTCAGAATTAGAGAATTTCTTAGTCACTATGGTAGGTAATAATACTCTAAACCCCTGATTTATAACATTAAGTTCAGCAACTTTCTCACGTTTAGACTTAGTTTGTGCCAATATCCACATATGTTCAACCCCTGAACAAACTGTATAACAAATATTAGTCAGAATCAACATTATTGGATCCAATACCAATATATGTCAGTCCATACTTAGCCATTAAATCCGGTGAATATATATTTCTACCATCAAAAATAATAGGTTTTGATAGCAAAGTTTTGAGTTTTTTTGGGTCTATGGACCAGAATTCTTTCCATTCTGTACATATAACTAAAGCATCAGCATTTTTTATTGCTGATATCGCAGTCTTACACTCTTTGTAATTCATAGCATCAAACTTATAGTCATTAGTCAAAGTTGCTATGGGATCATAAGCTTTAACTGAAACGCCTGCAGAAACTAACTTTTTAATTAAATCAATGCTTGGTGCATACCTAATGTCATCAGTTTCAGGTTTGAATGCGATTCCCCAAACAGCGATTGTCATCCCATTAAGTTTTGTACCAAAAAATGATTTAATTTTTTTAAATAAGATATTTTTTTGATTGTTATTAACATTATCTACAGCATTAAGTAATAGTGCATCATAACCATGTTTAGTAGCTATATGATTGAGTGCCTTAATGTCCTTTGGAAAACATGAGCCTCCATAACCGCATCCTGGATAGAGAAACTCATACCCAATCCGTTTATCAGCACCTATGCCATTTCGTACCTTTTCAATATCAGCCCCAACCATATCAGCAATATTAGCCAATTCGTTTATGAAACTTATTTTTGTAGCTAACATAGCATTGGCTGCATACTTGGTTAATTCGGATGATTTTATATCCATATACTGAATCTTAGAAGACTTTCTATTAAATGCTTTATAAATTTCATCAAAAGTTTTAATTAGGTTTTTATTTTCTATACCAATAATTATTCTGTCAGGTTTCATAAAATCAGATATAGCATTTCCTTCTTTCAAGAATTCTGGGTTTGATACAACATCAAAAGAGATATTTTTTTTAGATTTTTTCAAAGTTGAAGATATATTTTTTTTAATAAAAGAGTACGTACCCACTGGAGAGGTAGACTTTTGAACAATGACTTTATATGTCTTCATATGTTCCGCAATACTTATTGAAACTTTTTTGACAGATGATAAGTCTGCATCACCATTACTTTTAGAAGGTGTGTCAACAGCTATAAAAATGATATCCGAATGTGAGATAGCTTTTTCATATGAAGTTGTGAATGATAATCTATTATCATTAATATTAGATACAATCATTGATTCAAGTTTGGGTTCATAAATAGGAATTTTCCCATTCTTGAGCTTCTTTATCTTAGATATATTATTATCAAGACAAACAACATCATGCCCAACTTCAGCAAAACATGCTCCAGTAACAAGGCCAACATAACCAGAACCAATAATTGTAATTTTCATTTTTTACTACCCCTTAAACATATATTAGACTTTATTGCAGCCAAAATTATAAGTATGAAACTCATAAAAAGTATTAGTTGTTGATGAGCTAAAAATGTCTGAAAAAACATGATAATTGAAAAATAGCAAATTGACAACATCCCTAGCAAAGAAACAAAATTATTATCAGACTTGTTAGAAGTAGTTCCATTTATAAAAAATTTAATATGTGAATAAATGAACAGTAGTAGAGTAATAAAACCGAAAACTCCTGTCTTCGCATATATATCCAAATACTGATTATGAGCATGATTCATTCCTGCAGATTTATTTTTTAAAGTTTGACGTATAGGATTAATATTACCTTGTAATATTTGCTCTTCAAGGTTTGCATTGAAGTTGTTTAACCCAACACCGTAAAGATTATTTTCCTTAATCATGATAATAGAAGCTTTCCAAATTGAGATTCTAGGAACAATGCTGTCTTTATGACGCCAATGATGTCCAGAATCATCGATCAAATAATTATATGTTGAATCTAGTGTATTGGTGATTCTATCAAAAACAGGACTTACTAATAAAAAGCTTAATAATATGACGGATATTAATCCTAGCGGCTTTTTTTCTACTATAGCAATTGATTTAGATTTAGAAAATAATAAATATACAATAAAGAATATAATTATAAGAAATAATCCTCGTTGCCCTGTTAGCATCCAGCCAATAAGTCCTAGTGAGAATGAAACTATAAAAAAATAACGAGTTCGTTTATTATTGAATTGAGAAATTGATAAAAGAGATACTAAAGCAAAGAATAAAATAATAGATGCATATACTGATGTACTACTGGAATATCCAGTAACAGGAGAATTTAATAATATATACTGATATATTGCAAATAAACCAGCAGTCAAAGAAGATAAGCCAAACATAAACAAGAGATGATGTAATTTTATATTAATTTCCCTCAATGTAACATATATTGGAATTACAAATAAAAATCTTAAATAATTATCAAGTTCACTTAATGATGATAGGTGTATCAATGAGTTATAGAAAGGATAGATAAATATTAATACATATGCTCCCAGTAATATTATTTCATTCTTTTGGTATCTTTTTTTTGAATAATATATTGAATAGAATACTGAAGATATAAATAACATAAGCGCAGAAATATTATATATATCGTCTGTAATCAATAAAGTTATAAAAAAAATAGAAATCAAAAATATAATAAGTTTAGAAAATATTTTTGGGCTATTAATGTTAGATCTGCTTTCAATAAAGAAGCTTGATAATAATAAACTGAAAGATATAATAAATATGGCAAAACGAAGCGATGTGTCCGGTGGTCTAAAAATATCATTGTTTAATAACAATATATTCAAAATTTTAAAAAACTCAAAATCATAAAACAACTGTTTTATAGGGGTCTCATGATTTCCAAATATAGAAACTACAATAAGCAAAGATGATAGAATAAATATATATATCTTTTTTTCTAACAAGAAACTCATTGTGGTATCTGTTTAGAATAATCCGATAATATTACCGTCATCATCGAGATCAATTTTTTCTGCAGCAGGTAATTTGGGTAACCCTGGCATAGTCATAATATCTCCACACACCATAACAATAAACTCGGCGCCAGCAGCTAATCTTACTTCTCGAATAGCTATTTCATGTCCAGTTGGCGCACCTCTGAGTGTCGGGTCAGTAGAAAATGAATATTGTGTTTTTGCGACACAAACCGGATATTTTCCATAACCGTTTTTCTGTAATTCATCAATTTGTTTTTTAATATTTGCTGGAGCTGATATTCCTGATGCACCATATATTTTTTGCGCGATCATTTCCATCTTAGACCATAAATCTAAATTATCTTCATACAAAAGTTTAAAATTATTCTCAGCATTATTAATTGTTTCTACAACAGTTTCAGCTAATTCTTTAGCTCCTTCTCCACCATTTGCATGATGTGTTGAAGAAACGATTGGAACATCTAGTTCAGTTGATTTATCTTGTAAAATTTTTCTTTCTGCCTCAGTGTCACTAGCAAAACCATTAATACCAACTACTACCGGTAAACCATAATGATCTTTGAGATTTTTAACATGTCTTTCAAGATTAACTAGCCCCTTTGATAGATATTCACAACCCTCTTTTGAAAATTCCTCTTTTGGGCAACCTCCATGATATTTAAGAGCACGTATAGTCGCAACCAGCACAACTGCAGATGGCTTCAAATCTGCTTTTCTACATTTTATATCAAGGAATTTTTCAGCCCCAAGGTCAGCTCCGAATCCTGCTTCGGTTACAACATAATCTGCAAGTTTAAGCGATGCTTTTGTCGCAATAACTGAATTACAACCATGGGCAATATTAGCAAATGGTCCACCATGAATTATAGCTGGGTTATTCTCTAGTGTTTGAACTAAGTTTGGCATAATTGCATCTTTAAGGAGAACTGTCATTGCTCCATGCGCATTAATTTGCCTTGCTAAAATTGGCTCTTTATCTCTAGTATATGCAACAACTATGTCACCCAGTCTCTCTTTCAAATCTGATAATGACGTAGCTAGACAAAATATAGCCATAACTTCAGAAGCAACAACAATATCAAACCCATCTTCTCTTGGATAACCATTTCCAATAGATCCCATGGAACAAACAGTTTTGCGAAGCGCCCTATCATTCATATCTAATACACGCTTCCATGTAACTCGTCTAACATCAATTTTAAGGGAATTGCCATGATGAATATGATTATCAACCATTGCTGATAATAAATTATTTGCTAATTGAATCGCGTTAAAATCTCCTGTGAAATGGAGGTTAATATCTTCCATAGGGATCACTTGCGCCATTCCGCCGCCAGCTGCGCCTCCTTTCATTCCAAAAACTGGACCTAATGAAGGCTCTCTAATGGTAACTAAGGCATTTTTACCTATTTTATTAAGAGCATCTCCCAAACCAACAGATGTAGTTGTTTTACCTTCTCCAGCTGGTGTAGGACTAATAGCTGTTACAAGTATTAATTTACCATCTTTATTAGAATCAAGAGATTTGATGTAATCCATTGATATTTTAGCTTTATAATGACCATATGGTTCCAGAGCATCTTCTGGGATATTTAATTTTTTAGCAATTTTTTGAATTTTCTCAAGTTTTGCTAGTTGTGCTATTTCAATATCTGTTTTCATAATTCACCCTCCTAATTCTAATAATATCTTAAAAATTATATTTTACAGAGTATATTCTTTAATTAACGCTGCTTAATTATATCACAAACATCAACTCTAGCTAGTTCTAACTCATTTGGATTAATTATGTCTGACGTAGCCGGAATGGTGTTACTAGATCTAAATGCACACTCTATACCAAGACTCTTTAATACTTTTAAGGTATCAGAGTTATATGAGCCTAAAGGATGAGATGCTGATGTAATTTTATATCCAGATATGTTTTCTAAATGAGAAATATTTTTTTTGTACTCAATAAGTTGTTCATCATAAGATAAATTTTCAAAGTTAATATGATGGCTATATGAATGCAGTCCTATAATGTTGTTTGAGTCAACTAGGTTGAGTAAATCTGATTCATTCATCCATATTTTTTTAGGATCTATATCATCCATAAATTTTTTTTCAGTAAAAAATTTTTTCATATGATCATTAAACTTTATGGTAGTAAAGTATTTATTTCTAAGATATCTATATTTTAAGTCACTTTCCGAATAGAATGAATAAGTTTTCTTCATAGGATCTCTGAATTCTAAATATTGATCATCAGTAAAAATAGAATTATCTAATTTTAAGTAAGGCTCGAATTCTGCCATAAAATTCATGATATTACTAAATTTTGTAGAAATAATATTACTGAAGACTTCATTAAGATCCATATCATTAAAGAAAGTCAGTGAATGGACAAAAAAGAAAGCAGACAGATTATATTTTTTAAGAACTGGCACTGCCACAAGAATTTGAGATTTCAAACAGTCATCAAATGTTAAGCATACATGATATTTTTCAAGAGTGTTGTTTGCTAATCTAAGCAGCCATTCTTTTGGATCTAAAATTCTATTGACTCCTATTTTAAGGATCAAAGCTTCCAGTTCTTCAGCATTCAGCGCGCCATGATATTTTGGGATGTTTGGCGCATAAAACCTATGAAACATAATTCCATGAGGATAGTCTTGGTGATGCTCAGAATTCATTCAAAATAACTTTCTAACTTGCTGTCCCTAACAGTGTCAAGAGTTGCGCAATGAATTCCACCACCTTGAGTATAAATATGTCTCATTTTAATTGGAATTATCTTAAACTTGTGTTTTTCTAAAACTTTAATTAGGTTTGTTTGTCTTTCATCAACAATAACTGTTTCTTGGTCATATGAAAGTAAATTCATACCGACCCATGGCGATGACATTAGATTCAAATTAGTCTCAAAACCAAGACTCTTAAGTTCCTTATATGCTGGATCACGAACTGATTTTTGAAATTCAAGTTCTTCTTTTGAAGTTTCTGCTACATCTTCGAAATAAATCTTATCCCACTTTTCAAACAATTTTGGAAGATTTTTGTCTGTTGCTCTTGCACTGTTAACAAGTATAAGTCCAGGCCTTAATGCCATTAATGTCGAATCAATATGGCTTGACCGATATATTGAATCTGTCACATGAACATTATACTCACTACCAACCATTGATTTGAGCCATTGCCCAGCCTTAGCGTTACCAGATGATGACTGTAAATATAATAAATCTTTGCCTAAACGGAGAGTATTGGCAGCTTCAAACATTATTTCATTTTCTGATAATTTATGTAGTTTTTCTAATCTACCATTTGTTAATTCTAAATGTTTGCGATCTTCGTCTGTTAAGCTTCTCTCGTTTTCATCTCTATAATATGGCTGAAGAACATCATAATTAAGCTTTGGTTTAGGTGCAGCAATCCACTTAAAGCCTTTCTCATAATATTCATACCAAATATCATAAAGTGTTGTTGTTTCAAAATATCGACTTGCATCATGAGAGGGGCTTTCAATCACCATATCACCTACAACTAAATTTAGATCTCTAACATTATATGCATTATTACTTGTAGAGCTCCAATATGGAGTTGAATACAATGTATTGAAGTCAAAGACATTTGGCCTTAAGACTTTGACCGATAGATCAGATAAAGTTTTTGCAAGATTATCAAGGTCCTCAGTGACTTCATCATAAAACCACTTTGGGCTAGACTCTTTAGAAATCTTCATGGCTTTCTCAAATTTTTTTGGATCAATTTTATTATTTGAATTCCAAGTGACTGTAGCTTGAGTGTTTTGCGCTGTTCCAACTATACATTCATATAGTTTGTCCCACTCGTTATGTGAATTTATTTTACCAGGCTGATTTTTCATGTAACAATTATTACATAAAATAAATATAATTACTTGATTTTTTTAGCAGGAGTTCCAAGGTACATAGAATTTGATATACAATCTCTATTAATAAAAGAATGGCCTCCGATTACTACGTCATGATCTATATTAATATTATTTATTATAGTCGACCCTATTCCTATATCTGAGTGATCGCCAATTTTTACACCACCACCAGTAACAACTGTAGGCGAAATATTTATATAATCGCCGATGATATTATCATGATCGATCGATGCCTTGGTGTTAATAATACAATGCTTTCCAATTTGAGTTCCAGTATTGATTACACATCCCGCTATAATCACTGTCCCCTCTTTAACTTCTACGTCTTTAGCAACTATCGAATTTTTAGATATCATAGTCATCCAATTAAAAGATGGTAGAATTTTATTAACCTCATTAACTATAGAAATCCTTTTTTCTATAGAGCCTATTCCAATAATACCACAAGATAAATCATCATACTGTGATACTAAATCAGAGTAGTTATTAATAACATGATAACTTTTATTATTTATAGTAATTTTTTGATTTTGATATTTACTAGATGCAACAAATATAACTGATTTGTTATTATCAATTTGTGATATCTCAGATAGCAAAACTCTAGCGTGCCCGCCGATTCCAAAAATAAATACTCTGTTATACTGCATAATAATTAAATAATTATGCTGGATATATAAATAGGTTGATTATTTATATTTATACCCTACATAATCAATATGTCTAACACCCACATAACCTTTAAATAATATTTTTGTCTTTTTCAAATATTTGTCTACTTTATTGAGATCTTTGGATTTTAAAGTAACAAGAAGGCCGTTTACTTCTTTTAAAAATAATTCTAGCCTAGAAACAATTGGTTTACCAAGATCTAATTCTTTTAAAGATTTTTTATATGCATCAACCATATTAATAGAGGAGTTTAAATTAACTTTTGAACCAGGCGATATAGAGCTAATATGGTTTGATAGTTTTGTTTGTTTTAAATAAATTTTATTAACTGATTTCAAATAATCAGTATAATCTTCATCATCTTCTGTGTTTTTAATCATCCATAAAGCTTCTGATAATACCGAGTATTTTTTAAAATTAGAGATATCAAATTTATTATGAGAAAAAATGGAGTTTGACGCATAAGGAAAAATAAATTTGGGGTGAGATGAATAAAATCTTATATTGTTTTTATCAAACCATGAAAGGACTTCTTCGACCGACGGATCGTCTTGCTGTGGAATAATCCACCTATCAAATATTATTGTTCTTCTTGTTCTAACAACTTTGCTTTTAACAGAACGAGTTATATCATCAGCAAAAAGACGTTCACAAATTTCTTCCATTTCGTCTTTTGTTCTACCTAAGGTATAAACTATATGGCGTTGTAACATATTTTGGAAACCACCTATTTTATTTGGATCACCAAAAATTAAATATCCACCAACTTTAAGGTTAGAGGCTAACTTATCAAAGGCTAATTCTTTGTTATATGTATGAGAAAAAACTCCACGAGAATGTACAATATCAAATTTAGATTTTGTCTTATAATCAAATATAGATGAATGTATAAATTTATGTTTACTGAAGTTGCTACCATATTTTTTAAATACTTTTTTAGCGATATCTAAAGCCATTGAGTTCATTTCGACATGTGTGATTTGTGCACCCCAGTTTGTCAAATAAACTGTTTCTTCGCCTGTGCCACCTCCAAAATCTAGCATTTTTTTATTAGCAAACATCTCCTTCGGAAAATTAAATAAATCTCTATATACATATTCTGCATTATCAGCAAATTTTTTATAATCAGCTTTTGATTTATCAGAAAAATAGACAGAAGGTATTTCTTCTTGGAATGTTTTTAATACAATTTTCTCAACGGCTGCTTTAGATTTTTTCATTTTCTCTCCAAATGGATAAACATTACTTTTTATTTTTTAAGTTAGTAATATATCATGCAAATAATACAAAAGGTACAATAAATACTCATTACTTAATGGTTATAGAGTAAAAAATCAATTATTATGGCCCTTTTAAAATCTCTTCTTATCTAATAATGAACAGCTGCCTTCTTGGCTCATATTATTCTGGTTTGTAATTATAATAGCGCCAGATACTCTATTTATTAGAATTTCTTCTGAATTATTACTTCCAAGTATATGTGTCTTAGAAAACTTTATATTTTTGAATTGTGTTTCTGTTATACCAACAGATTCAGATAGAAGATTATCAGACTGATTAAAAACAAATGTTCTTTCAGAATTTCCTATAGAGCACAATATATATATATCTAACATAGATTGAGCATTATGGTCCTCTTTCTCTTTGAGATTTATTTGATCCATTTGATCAATCGTGACTTCTTGTTCATCTGGTATATCGTCTATATAAATTGATTTTTTATCATTGCTTTCAACGCACAAGGAGAAAGGAATTTTTAATAAACCGCTATCAAATAGATGCAGAGCAACTTTTCCATCGGTTATTATAAAGAGGTGTGTTTTATAACCGGTATATATTGATTTTCCATTTTTTGAATTGATTGATAAACAGACCCTATATCCAGAATATATATTTCCAACTTGAGAGATCGATATACGACTAGGCTTGTTTATAAAATCAACTTTAGCATCCTCATGATTTAATAGATTGTTTTGTAGATAATCCTTTAAAATTTTCTGATAATTCTGAGGATATGTCCCATAACTTTCATCAGACTTAACATCCCTATTAATTTCTGGTAACAGTGATGCTGGCATCGGTATAAGGCTTTTAGCGCATCCTGCTAAAAAAAATATTGTTAATATTACAGAAAATTTTTTCATATCAATGCCCAGGGCCGGAGTCGAACCGGCACGAGGTTACCCTCGAGGGATTTTAAGTCCCTTGCGTCTACCAATTCCGCCACCCGGGCCAGAATCAGATTTAAAGATACCATATAAAGAGAAGCATATGAATTAAAATGTTATTTTTTTAAATCGTAACTAAAGTATCATACCCATAAATGATAATATTAAATGATGGATAATAAGAATATCAAAGTAGTCAGATCATGGGGATGGTATAAAGTCTTAAATGATAAAATAAGCTATAAAGTAAAAGAATTAGTTATTTTGCCTGGTAAATCATTAAGCATGCAAAGACATTTTTTAAGATCTGAGCATTGGTATGTATTAGATGGGAAATGCCATCTAATAATAAAAAAGAATGGTATAGAAGAGATCATAAATCTATCAGCATTAAGTAATGGGTATTTAATTCCAACCAAGGTCTGGCATAAAGCAGCTAACTCTTCTGATAAAGATTGCCACATCTTAGAAGTTCAGTATGGGCATAAATGCATAGAAGAAGATATCGAGAGAGAATAATCAATAACTATGGAGCAATTCATATTACGAAAAATATGTTTAATTATAAGATGATTGCTTGTATAAAGGCTAAGGTCGGAATCGAACCGGCGTTGACGGCTTTGCAGG
>CENF01060646.1_pt1 | contig 16547 bp, 15 predicted proteins | sample 361291 | NCBI WGS metagenome assembly CENF01 (sample SAMEA2619399, study PRJEB7988) | marine metagenome | isolation source: saline water (ENVO:00002010), including | reverse complement strand
TTCAATAACTAAATCAAATATTTGAATTTCTAAATTTTCAACTTTTAGCAGTAATTCTTCCATTTTTTTAAAATTAAATATCTAAAAAAATGAAAAATAGAATCAATTTTTTTAATCATCTAACATAAAAAAATTACAATAAAAATATTATATATTATTTTTTAGATTTACCTTTATTTTTTTTTTTATTATTTGTTGATTTTTTTTTATTTTGATTAGTTAAATTATTTTGTTTTTGCATTTCTTGCATTAATAACATCAAATTATTATTAATATCATTTAAATTATCAGATTGAGTATTATCAGATTGAGTATTATTAGATTGAGTATTATTAGATTGAGTATTATTAGAATTAGTAGATTTATCATTTTTATTTTCATCAATTTTTTTGCGTAATCTTTCTTTTGTTTTTGACATTTTTATATTTTGATCCATCATATGTTGAAAAGCATTATTATTAAATTTACCACCCTTAGGAATTAATTTATCAAAATTCATAGATTTAAATATATCTTTAAAATTTCCCATTTCAGGCATATCTTGCATGTTTTTAAATATATCAGATACTTCTTCTAATATTTCACTTTCTTTTAATGAACCATCTTTCATTTTTTCGTTCATTTTATTACTAATTTTATTAACAATTCCTAATAATTTATTAGGATTTTTAAATAAATTTTTAAACAAATCATTAACATCAGTAACATTTTCTATATCTATATCTAAGTCTTTAGTTGTTTCTTCTGCTAATTCTTTTGCTAAACTACCTAATTTACCATTTATTAATTTATTAATGTGATCATGTATGGTATCAGTATTTGGTAGATTATTAATATTAGATGGATCAAAATTCATCGAACCAAATATATTTTCAAATGTATTATTAGATAAATCGGTAGAATCATTTTTTGTAAATAAATTTTCCATAGATTTAATAGTTTCTTCTAGTTTATTTTTAAATTGATCACTATTAATTGCTTCAAATAATTTTTCATTATTCCCAAATGATTCTTTATTTTGAATATTTGTTATAATTGAAAATAAAATTAATTGTAGATATTTCCATAATGTTTCTTTAGTTTGATTACTAGTAGTATCAAAATATAATTCTGAAAAATTTATATTTGGTAATAAAAATAATTCATCTTTTGAAAATAGTTCTTCATTTTGATATAATATATCAAAAAAATTTAAAGGAAAAATATTTTTACAATAATTAAATAAAATTTGTGAACTTGATATTAATTCATCATCATAATATAATTCATCAGTTTGATCATTAGTATTTTTTTTATTAAATTCATATTTCATAATTTTAACCATATCAACATTATTCAATATAATATCTTCTGTAATATCTGGAAATGTATTTATTAAATCATTTAATAAATCTTTAATTATTTTTGAGAATTCAATTAAATTAGATAAATCTTCATTTTTTGTATTATCTTCATTTTTTGTATTATTTTCATTTTTTGTATTATCTTCATTTTTTGTATTATTTTCATTTTTTGTATCTGCCATATTCTATGTGATTAATTTATAGATTATATTTAAATATATATTATAATTTATATATAATTATTATATTAAATTATATAAATTATATTTGATTTCTAGTATCTTCATAATTTTTCAAACTTTTTTCATCAACTTTATCAGGTATATAATCATCATCTGGTGTATTAATATTTTCTTGATGATTGATAGTTGCATAATTATATAATTGTCTTAAACCACCATTACCTTTAGCTGAAAGTTCATCATTATCTTGATCTAAGAAACTAAAATTATCAGAATGAATACCAATCATTGCATCATTTAATGAAAATGCAGAAGGTTCTCCATTATGATTAGTTGCTTTTTGAATTTGAACTTCTTCAACTGGTTTTAAATAATTTAAAATATTATCACCAAATAAAACTTTATAATCACTATTTAATATCATTAATGCAGGAACAGCATTTACAGTATTTGGTAATAATAATTCTTGATTATTTTCTAATATAATATAGACTGCATTATTTTTTTGAATTCTTTTATCGATACATACAAAATGTAAATCATTTTTTATTGATGATTTTGATAAATGTGCTAATAATTTTTTAGAATTATTACAATAATTACTATAATATAGAATTGACCCCATATATTAATATAATTTTTGGATAATATTTATATATATATTTAAATAAAATATTTATTATATTTAAATTAAAAATTGAAAAAATATAATAAATAAATTTAATGTTATAAATATAATGAGTACATTGCCTAAAATAAGTAATGTTGATGAAAATAATAATATATTAATGTTTACATTAAGTAATATTAATGTTAGTTATGCAAACGCAATTAGAAGAATTATATTATCAGAAATACCCTGCATTGTTTTTAGAACAAGTCCATATAATCGAAATAATGTAAATATAAAAATAAATAAATCAAGATTAAATAATGAACTAATAAAACAAAGAATAAGTTGTATTCCTATACATATAGATAATATATATGATTTTCCATATGAAAATTATATAATCGAATTAGATAAAATGAATAATACAAATAGTATTTGTTATATTACTACAGAAGATTTTAAAATAAAAAATATAGAATCTAATAAATATCTAGAATCAAATGAAGTAAAACAACTATTTCCGCCTAATAATATTACAGGAGATTATATAGATATATTAAGATTACGTCCAAAATTGACAGAGACAAGTGATCCTGAACAACTAAAATTAGAAGCAACATTAACTATTAGTAATGCAAAAGAAGATGGAGCATATAATGTAGTTTCAACATGTGCATATGGTAATACTTTAGATCCTATTAAAATAAATGATGAATGGAATATTAAAGAAGAATCATTAAAAGATAAGATAAGTAAAGATGAATTAGAATTTATAAAAAAAGATTGGATGCTTTTAGATGCGAAACGTCTATTTATTGAAAATAGTTTTGATTTCACAATCGAAACAATTGGTATTTATACAAATTATAAAATATTAGAATTGGGAATTAGTTTAATTATTAAAAAATTATATCTTACATTAGAATCTTTAAAAAATAATAATGACTTAATATATGATGCAACTGATACATTAGATAATTGTTATATAATTATTCTTCAAAATGAAGATTATACTATTGGAAAAATAATTGAATATTATTTATATAATAAATATTTTATAGAAGATAAAGTTTTAAATTATGTTGGATTTCTTAAAAAACATCCACATGATAAAGATAGTCAAATAAAATTAAGTTCTAAAAATTTAATTTCTAAAGATGAAATATTACTTATGATTGAAAATTCGGTAAATAATAGTATTATTATATTAAATTCGATAAAAGAATATTTTACAGAAAGTTAAAAAATTTATAATATAAATCAAATAATATATAATATAGATTAAATAATATATAATATATATAATTATGGGTAATATATGTAATATTTTTTCTAATAATGAAAAAGATTATAAAGAAAATAATATAGTAAATATATCTACACCACCATTAATTTCAGCGTCTAGTTATTATATTGATTTGTCTAATATATCAATGGCTTCATCTATAGCAATAATGAATAAATATCCAATAAATTCTGATTGTAATTCAACATATATATCAAAAAATTATTCATTATATAATTCATCTATAAATACAATATATCATACTAATAATAATGATAATGATAATTATTCAAATGAATTACAATTTTATTGTGAATAATTTTATTCTTCAATTTCCATATTTTTTTCATTAGTATTATTATATTTATAATTAATTACAAACATTTGTTGTGCTGGATGTAAGTTATTAACATAATCTATTACTACTTTTTTATCTACAATTTTATTATTTGATTTTAATTCATTAATATATTTTTGATGAATATGATACATATGATTTTTATATTGAAATGGATATTCTTTTAATGGTTTTTGTTTTTTAATAAAACATTCAATATAATTTTTAAATAAAGTATCTGTATAATCATACATTATAATTTTGAATTTAGTAAATAATAGATAATGTTCAGGATAATAATATAAAAATTCTTTAATTTTATTTTCTTTTTTTAAAGATAAATAATTATATTGTAATTTTGGTTGATTACCTCGTAGTTTTCGAACCTCTTCATAATTAATATTTCTAATTTTTGTTCTAGTTCCATCTTTATTATAAATGATTGAACCGACACAATGAAATGGTGCTAATTTATTATTATAATGTAAATTAATATCTTCTAATGTAGTTTGTAATGGATATTTATTTATATATTTAACAGTTGTATTTGCAAAAATATAAGGAGGTTCATTTAATAAATCTGGAATATTAATTTCTTTAATATTAACAATCGGAAAATTTACATTATCAATTTCATATACTTTAACTAAATAAATAATAGGAATTTGAATTGGTGTAACAATACGATTAAATGGATGTTGCATAACAAATGAATAACAAAATTTAGTATTTAAACTATTTAAATCAAAATTACAAGCATTACAACTTTCTAAAAACATACTTCTGAATGTAACATTTTTAAAAGAGGTTAAATTATTTTCTAATGCAACTTTATCATTTTCATTATCACAATTAAAATAACTATAATTTTGAATATCATTAAAAAATACTATATTGCCACCAACAGTGGATCTGGTAGCAATTTCCCATATATCGTTTATATTATCATAATATACATTAATCATAGTTCCATCTACAAAATCTTCAATCCAACAATCATCCATATTAGTATATTTATTATTAAATGTATTAAAATTAATAGATTTTTCAGGACTAAATACTAATAATTTTTTATCTCTTATAACTAATGATCTAAATTTAGATAAATTATAAAATGATGGATCTTCATTATCTTCCATAGTTTTTAATGTTTGTTTATTATATTTAATTATAGTATAATCATTATTATTATAAATATATTTTTTTTTATTATATAAATCAGAATTATCAATATTATCTCTTAATGCATCAGTTAAATCAATTTGTTTAGTAATTTCAGGTGATGACATTGTATATACTATTTTATAATTATAAAATATCTTTAACTAGTTTAAATATATATTAAAAAATAACTATTACATAAATTTTCTATTATAAATATAATATAGTATAATTATAATGGAAAGCGAAAAATATAATTTACAATATGGAGATATTATACAGATTGATTCACCAAGCAATCCAGATTTACATGACAAAATATTTTTTATAAATTATATAAATTCTTCTAAAATAACAATATTAAATGAAGATATAACTAGTACAATTGATATTTCAGAAGACGGTAAACTTTTAGAAGAATCTATAGATAATATAATATTACTTGATAGAGCAAAAAGTCCTAGTTTTATTGTTCAAAATAATATAAGTATTAATAAAACTATATCAATTACTATTGGTGGAACATTACCAAAAATACTAAATGGCATTGTAACAAATATTGAAGAAGATATGATTGAAATTACTTTAATTCCTGATAATGAAATAATTTATATTGATTTTGGATATTCCGGTATTCCTGAACATTTAAATATTGAAAAAATTATAATTAAAGATTCCAAAGAAACATTAAAAGAATTAATAAATAATAAAGAAAATGAAGAAGAAGAAGAAGAAATAGATAAAATCGATTCAGAATATCTTAATTTAGAAAATATTAATGATTTAGATTATGATTTAATAAAACATTCAGATGAAGAAAAATTAAATGAAATATTATTAGATAATTACGAATTAGAAGAAGAATATGAAGAATTTTATCATAGTGTAAATGTTCCTGAAAATGAAAAAAGATACACTTTAGAAACACAATTAAATGATTATATGGATAATACATTAAATAAATATAAACAAGAAGAACGAAATGACGAATTAATTAATAAAATTAATTTAGAATTAAATAGATACAAAGAACTCAGAAAATTATATTCTAATTTTGATGAAAATAATAACCCACATATACCAAATGAAAAAGGAGAATTTTATAAACCATTAAAAGAAGTAATTAATAATTTAAATAAAAAATTATATTGGTTAATACCTGTTGTATATAATTCAAAAGAATTAATACATAATGAAGAAACAGATGATTATGATGAAGATTATATAAATATTATTAAAATGGGAGAATTAATTGAAAATTTAAATTTAACAATTAATAAATGGATAAATAATACATCAAAAGATAAAATAAATGACTACCAAAAATATATTAATAATTTATTAAATATTTATAATAATACTATAAATAAATATTCGTCTGATTTTAATAGTATTACATTTAATTCATTAGATGTTAATACACAAATACACGCTATAAATGATATTTATGACGATTTCTATAGTTATTGTATAAATGATAATTTAATAGATAAATCAAGATTCTCTCTAGATGTTTATAATGAAGGACAAAAAATGTTAGAAACTGATTATATTAATAATAAACGTATATATAATTTGAAAGATTTAACACCTAATGATAAAATAATTATTATATCTTTTATAACACTACCATTACCAATATTTAATTTTTCTAAAATTAATCAAGAATATACAAATATTTATAATAAATCAAATTTAAATATGGAATTTTTGAATTATTTTAAAGTATTAAATAATAATACAAATATAAATAAATTAATATTAGATAATTCACATTTTAATAACTATATAAATAGTCATAATAATATACATGATAATAAATTATTTGAGCATATTTTTAATTTTTCAATTGAAGATGTAGAATCATATACGCCAAAAGAAAAATTCAATATATTATTAGAATCTTTTATACCTACTAATAGTAATGCTATACAATATTTATCACAAACAAATAAATATATAAATTATAAATCATTAATTCAAGATATTCAAAATTTAAATATTGATATGTATAATTTAAATAAAAAGGATTTTAATATTATTAATAAACTGTTTAATGAAAATATAGATAATTATAAAAAAGAATACAATACTAGTAAAGAATTATTTACTAAATTAATAAATATTTTAAATAAAGAACATTTAAATTTAAAAGAAAATTATAAATATAACTTTGATATTATAACAGGTGAACTTAAACAAGAATTATATGATAATTATAATATAGATCCAGATATTTATAATAATAGTTCTGAATTAATAAATTCTTTTATAAATATTGATAATGGAAAATTCTTCATAAGTAGTTTGAATAAAACTATAATGGATCTAATAGTTTCAAATTTATTAGATAATTTTATTAAATTAGCAAAAAAATCAAAAGATGAAAAAATTAATGAAAAAGAAGATAAAGAAGATAAAGAAGAACAATGTGAAAAATATTATTTATCAAAAAAATACACATCAGTAGAGAATTTAGAAGATGATAATTCTAAACAAATATTTTTTGATAGTATTTATGATAATACTGTATATAGTTTAATAAACGAATATGAAAATGAAAAAAATACAATGGATACAAAGAATTTTTTTGAATTTTTAACAAAAAAAATAATGGATATTATGAATCTTACCAAAAAGAATGCATTAAGAGAAGCCCGTGCAATTATAGAAGAAAAAAGAGAAGTCATTGATGGTGATTATGCATTATTTATTGATAAAAAAACAAAAAAAAATTACATATTTATACGTGAAAATTCTATTTGGGTACAAGATACTAAATTTAAAAATGATTTTTATATTGATTCAAATAAAATATTATGTGACATAAATAAAGAATGTATTTCAATTGATGATAAATGTATTAAATCTTCAGAATTAGATAAAAAAAATTTAACAGATGATGTAAGTAAAATATTAGATAGTTTTCAAGCAAAATATAATTTAAGCGTAGAAGAAATAAAAGGTAAAGTAAATAATAATTATGATTATTCTAAAAAATATTTAAAAAATATTATTGAAATAAAAAATAAAAAAGATGAATATGTTAATAACATCATATTAAATAATTATATTGAAATTGATACTAATATACAAAATTCACCATATGAAAAAATAAAAGATAAAATATTAGGTATTACTGATTTTGTTAAACGTCAAGAATATATAAAAAAATTTTGTATTAAATTTACAAGAGAAAGTATAGATGAAGAAAACCATAATTGGTTATATTGTAATAAAACCGGAATAAAATTAATACCTGCATTTCTATTAAAATTAGCAAATGCATTTTCAAATAAACAAGATTATATAAAAGAATTAGATACTATATGCGCCGAACAAGGAACAATAAGTGATGATAATAATTATTGGGTAGATAAACATAGTGGATATATTATAAAAAATATAGATTTTTCAACCGATGAAGGATATGATGAACAAGGATTTAAATTAAATACTAAAGAAATTTTAGAAAATGAATATAATATAAAATTATCTAAATTAAATTCATCTACTAATCCTGATATTAAAACTATTACTAATATAGTTAAATCTATGTCCCAAATGATGGCAATAAATTTAGAGTCGCAGATTCAATTTATAATTAATAATGTTATTAGTATGCATACAGTTAATATACCATCAAAAGAACAATATGAAAAATTAATACAAAAAGCAGAAAAAAAAACAAAAGCACTTCCATCATATGATGATACATATAATCAATTATTATTACTACTTACATTATGTTATTTAATTGTTGCTATACAAATTAATATTCCCAGTTTTAAAACAAAAAAAACTTTTCCTGGCTGTATTAAATCATTCTCTGGATATCCATTAGATGGTATTCAAGATAAAACAACTCTAACATATATATCATGTATAGCATGTAAAATAAAAAGTTCAATTAAACCATGGAATACTATATTAAAAGTATCCGAAGGAAATATTATTAAAAAATTAGAAGCATTAATCGAGAAATATATAATAAATGATAAAGATTTTATAGAACTTAGTCAAAAAAAGAGAGAATATTTACTATTAAATAAAGATGAATTTATTCCTGAAAATTTATCAATTACAAATTGGACTAATTTTATGCCACCTTTATATAATTTGAAAATTTCAAAAGAAGATAAAATACCATTAGCCGATACATTTGTAGATGATTTAATAGAAACATATAGAAAAGGCTATAAAAAACTATTATTAGAAGGAATAATTTCTAAAAATATACACTTAAGTAATACTATTATTGAAAGTATTGAAAAAATAGTAGAAAAAAAAACAACTTTATTAGAAAATTCAGCAGGAGATCCATATTTAGAAAATTCTTGTTGTAATTCCACTATAAATACAATACAATATTTTATAGGTAATGATAAAACTATACTAGAAAATAATAAATTAGTTGAATATAATAATAATATTATAAAAAAAATTAATAATTTAAGTATATCATCTATACTATATCATTTTGAAAATACAAAGGTTTTATTACCTATAATTAAATCTGATTATAATGAAGAAACTATATATAAAGCATTTATATATTATTGTAATTTTGATAATAATTTACCAATTAAAGATGAACTAAAAAGTATATGTATGGATAAACCAAATGAATATGATAATAAAAAAAATATTACAGAAATCATTGAATCATTAAAATCACAAGGAAAAATATATAATAAATCATCATTAGAAGATTTACTTAATATTATAAATAAAAAAAATATCTTTATTACTAATAATAATTATATAAAACTAAATAATACAGAATCATTAATTAATATTATTGATGATTACTTAAAATCATCTATTGAAACAAAAAATGATGAAAAATTATTTGATAAATTATTTTTATTATTTGACACATATGATATTCATAATAATAATAACAAAGAATTAGATAATGTTAAAAATTATTTAGCTAAAACAAATACAATTATAAAAGATTCATTGCTTGATTATATCAAAAAATTACCAACTATTACCAAAACAATATATAAAAATTTTGAACAATTTTTAAATTTTAAAATAAATATAGATAAATGTGAATTTTACACTGATTATTTAGAAAATTTAATAAATGTATTTCCAAATATTATTTTAAATAAACAAATTGATATTAAAAAAATTCCTTTACATTGGTCATTATCAGATTTACATAATAAAGATATACTTACTATATTGGATAATTATTATAAAAAATTAAATAATATATCAAATGTTCCTGGTTTAGAGATTGTTTTTAGATATATACGCAAATACTCTAAAATTTTTATTAAAATAATGAATTATTGTAAATATGTTTCTCCTCAACCAATTAGTAATAGTACAAAAAAAGACTTCTTACCTAATATTTATGATAAAGAGTTTATAACATATTTATATACATATATTTTTTATACTATTTTTAATGAACTTATACAAATTACAAATAATAATGAATTTATTTTAGAAATTGTAGAAATAGAAAATTATGATATAAAAGAAACAAATAATGTTATAATAAATTATATTTATGAATTTTTAAATATAATGAATAATCATTATAATTTAATAGATAATTCTTATAAAAAAGTTAAAGAAAAAATATCATATGCAAAAGAAAAAGAAAAAGATTTAATAACACAATATTTAAAAGATTTAACAGACGAAGAAAGAGAAGTAGAGAATATATTTAAAAATAATAAATTAGAAAGTTGGAGTGCAGGTTTACAAAAAGGATTAACACAATATGTAGCATCTAATTATGACGATGAAAGAAATAAAATGGAAAAACAAGCATTAAAAGAATATAATCTTAAACAAAATAATAATGTTACTGATATGAATAAAGAAATTTATAAAATAGATGAAGAAGAACTAGATAGAAGAAATCAAGAAATTGAAGATGAAGAATATAATATGACAAATATTCCAGATGATGATGAATTTATTAGTGAAGATGATTATGATTAAATATACTATCGCATCAATGATATATCTATTTTTATTCAATTTATAATGTTTAATTTATAATTAATATTATATTCATTTTATATAATATTAATATGTTCTCAACATTTGTTAAAAATAATATATCATTAGTATCAATTATTATATTTGTAACACTTTTTATAATAGTAATATTTACAAAACCATCTTTAATCTTTGATAAAAATGGTAAACCTAGAGAATTTGGACTTGGTTATAAAAATAAAACAATTTGTCCTATTTGGTTATTAATAATTATATTAGGTATATTCTCTTATTTAGGTGTTTTATATTATATAAATTTTAGTAAATATGAATTTTAAAAATAATAAATAAAATTTATTTATATTTATTTTATTTATTTTATTTATTTTATTTATTTTATTTATTTTATTTATTCAATTGGTCTAAAATATTGATTTCCAATACTTATAAAACTATTACTGGGTAATTCATCAAATGTACCATGAACTGTACTTAAATCATGATTATTAAATGATATAATATTACCTTGTGTTGTTAAAAATTTATTTTCATAAGTATTAATAAATTGATTAAGGCGCGTTGTTATATCTTGATTATCCATTTCACTTGGTTCTTCATCTAATTTTTTCCATTTTTTACCATAAATTGGAACATATGATTTTTCATATAATTCAGAGTAATCATTTTTTGCCTCTTCTACTGTTTTTTCACAACTCATATTTATTATAAAATTATAACTAATTGATGCTATTAATGTTCCTGCTAATATATACCATACTAATTTACCAATTAAATCTTTAACTTTTATTAATGCATAAAATTGAGTTACATTTTCACTATCAATGACATTCGTGGCACCAATTATTTGTTCATCTGTTAATGTTTTTATAAATTTTACAAATTCTTCACGTTTAGTATCAAATTGATTTATAAACACTGAATAATTTTTTTTTATATTATGTAATGCAATTTTTAATGTTTTATCATCGACTTGTCTATTAATATTTATTATATCCGTAATTTTTTCTGTAGCACCTAATACATTTATAATAAAATATCCTATAGTATTTGAAAATGGTTTATTCCATCCAGGAAATAGTTCCAATAAAAAATATAATAATCCAAATATTATTAACCATGGTAATAATGTAATTTGAAATACTTTAGCCCATTTAATACTATTCTTCTTACAAATACTTTTAGATATATTAACATTTATAAAATAAGTTCCACTTAACAAAAATATTACATATATTAATAAATAAACATTATTAGATGAATTTAAATCTATTTGGTCATAAGTAGTTGAATTAATTATAGTATATATCATCATAAAACCATAAACTAAAGTAATTGTAATAAAATAAAAAACTGATTTCGTTGCACTTGGTAATTCTACCAAATCTTTAGTTAATTCTGAAACTTTTGAAGACATTAGTAATTATATCTATATGTATAAATTATTTTTATAAAATAACTATAATTATTAATATTAATATAAAATGGATTTTAAAAATATTAATAATTATTTAAATTTAAATAATTCAAATACAGATAATTATAATATCAATAAACCAAAACTAATTGAACCTGGTGTTAAATATTTTTTTAAAGGAATTTTAACTGAATGTCATAATTATAAACAAAAAAATTATAATTTAATCTATAATATTTTCTTATTAATTTTATTTTTTTTTATTTTAGGAATAATATTGTTTTACAAATATAAAGGATATAAAACACCAGTAGAACAATATCAAAAAAATCTAAGAGATAAACAATATATTATGTCTAAATTAGTTTATTATAATCGTGCGGATTTAGAAAATAAACAGAAAATAAGAAATAATATGATTACAAATTCACCAGATTTAACAAATCACCCAGAAGCGTCCTTATTACACAGAAAAATATATTTTTAATTTATAATATGACAGATTCACTTAAAAAAGATATTATTCAAATAAGTGATTATTCTAAATATTTAGAACAAGTTAAAATTTATTATAATCTAAAAAATAAATATTCAACTCATAAACAGACATATATTAATAAACTTATTAATTCGGACGATTCAATTGAATTAAAAAAAAAATTATATTCAAAAAATAAATTTAAATGTGTTAACTGTGGAAAAGTAGGTGGTACTATTTTTTTTGAAAATAATAAAATACTTCGTGCTACATGTGGCGTATCAACTAATCCATGTAAACTTAATTTAGAAATTATTAAAATGACACCTATATTAATTCATAATGAACTTAGAGAAACAAATATTATATTAAATAATATTAAAAAAAAAATTATTTTAACAAAATTAGATTTCTTATTTGGTTATATACAAGAAGATAAAGCTGTTGAATTATTTGAAAATCTTAAATCTGATTTAGGAACAAATCAAGAAAAATATAATAACTTATATACATTATATAATTCTATAACTAATAATACTGATATAAATGACTTAATTGATGAAAAAGTTTCTGAACAAAATCTATTAATAAATGACTATAAAGAATTAATGAATCTTTATAAAGAAACTAATGAAAGTAAATATTTAAAAGATGCATTATTTTTATATACTAGCAAACTTAAACAATTAGATGAACATATTAATACATTAAAATATAAACATTATACTGTTGAATTAAATGAAGAAAATAAATATCTTATACAAAATAAATATAATATTAATAATCTTGAACTTATAAAAAAACCAGAATAATTTTTTTATAACAATATATTAAATGATAAAAAATTTATTAAAAATAATTAATATTAAAGTTTTTTTAATTAGTTTATTAGTTGGACTTATATTTATGTATTTTGATAATGATAAAAAAAAAATAACAGTTTATCCAACACCATCAAATATTAATAATATACAATTTAAAGATAAAGCAGATAATTGTTTTGAATATAATATGGAAAAAGTTAAATGTCCATCTAATAAATCTAAAATTAATCATATTCCTATTCAATAAATATATTTTATAATATATAATGATAGGTAAAGGATTAAGTACTGCTGTAAATAATATATTGTATACTGACCGGGGAAGATTTATTTTAGCAATTATTTTAGGTTTAGGATTAGCAACATTATTTAGAAAATTTTGTGATGGAAGAAATTGTTATGATTTTATTGGACCTGAACAAAAAGCAATCACCGATGAAATTTTTTCTTTTGATTCTAATAATAATGAATGTTTTATTATGAGAGAAAAAGCAACTAAATGCAATAATAACGCAAAAACAATAAGATTTGCGTAATTTAGTCTATAAATATTTAATATATTATAATAAATATTTATTATGGAAAATTCATCTGGTGCTACATCAATTTCTCAATTACCCAGTAATATAGTTACTAATACAAATGAAGTTCCTATACATAATTCATCTAATAATAATATTATATTAAACAAAAATGAAGTTGTCGCTGAAAATACCTCGCAAATGGCCAATCCAATGATGCAACAAATTCCTACAAAAGTGCCTGAACAAAATCTACAAGATAATACTAATAATTATAATGAAATGATTAATCAATTACAAAAAGCAAATTTAGCCGGCGCTACTACATTACCATCGAGAGATATTCCAATAAATACTACTAATGTAAATAATGATACTCAAATCAAACCTAATTATATACCTGAAACAGATAATAATGATTATATTTTAAATTCTCAAACTCAAGAAGATCTTATTGCTATTAATAAAAATAAACAAAATACATTAGATAGTTTAGATACATTTTATAATGAATTTCAATTACCTCTACTTATATCTATTTTATATTTCTTATTTCAATTACCTATTTTTAGAAAAAGTTTAAAAAAGGCATTACCTGTTTTATTTACTTATGATGGTAATCCTAATATATATGGATTTATATTTAATAGTATATTATTTTCCACTACTTTTTATATATTAGTTAAATTAATAAATCAAGTTACAATAAATATATCTTAATATATTTAAAAATTTAAAATTAATAATATATATTATTAATTTTAAATGAATAAAAAATTTGCTTTTTTAATATCTGGTTCGCCTAGAACATTTGTTATTGATGAAATGATAAATTATTATAAAAGTTTAATTAAAATTTTTTCTTCTTTTAATATTTCTCTCGATTTTTTTATTATTCTTAAATTAGATGAAATTATTGATTCTGAAAAACTACCATGTGATAGATTTTACAAACAATATAATTTGCCTAAAATTAATTTTTTTAATACAAAAAAAGGTTTAAATAATTTTGAAATTATTTTAAATTTATTAAAACCAAAACATATAATAATTTTTAATAAATTTAATATATCTAATAAAATGCAATATTCACAATTTAAATCAATAGATATTATATTAAATAAAGCCATAGAATATTCTAAACATAATGATATTGAATATAATTATTACATTAGAAGTAGACCTGATTTAATGATTCTTAATGTACCCAATTTATATAATTTCAATGATTCTATCCTTTATTCATCTATTAAATGCGATTCTAAAATTAATGATGGGTTTTTTTTTATATCTAAAAAACTATTAAATAAATGGAATACTGAAATTATTCAAAAAATTGAAAATGATCCATATTCTAATAATAATTATCCAGAAGGTTTTCTTTTTAATAATTTTAATGTTAATCAAATATGTAGATCTATATTAATTAGAAATTATAATTTAGTACAAGAATGGTATCCTATTCCAGAAAAACATTTTAATAATTATTTTAATATTAATAATGATCCACATAAAATATATATAGACTCTACTCTTAACAATACTGATTTTATTATTAAATTAAATAATATATTAAATTATTATAATACTTGCTATCAAGAAATTTATACTGTATAAATTATATATTACATATTACATTTATTATTTCCAAATAAAAATTTAATTATATCCCAATTTTTATTATGATCTTTACGCTGTCTTATATAATATTTACTAAAACCAATAAATAATACTATTATACTTAATAAATATATAAATGGTATTAATTTTAATATCATTATTGGATTATTTTGCAATTTAATATTTAACATATTTTTTATTTCATCATCAGATTTAAATAAATCTGTTATGTTTAATAAATTATGTGACCCATATAATGCTTTTAATATTATTTGAATTATAACTAATAATACAGCAAGTATTAAAAATATTGCTAAATATTTTCCTTCTGATTTTGTAGAAATTACAAATACAATATATATAATTATACTACACAGAAATGAATCATATAAATACTTCAATTTATTATGAATATTTTCTTCATTATCTTCATTATCTTCATTATCTTCATTATCTTTATTATCTTTATTGTTTTGATATTTTTCTACTACAATAGAATCAATTGTATACCAATTTAAAATAAAGGTAAAAATATATATAGATAAAAAAATCATTATATGTTTAAACCATACACTAGTATTAATAAATCTTTGCAATCCACAATTTAAAATATCACCACATGAACCACTAATTAAAACAAAATATAAAAAAAATAATCCTAAAGATACAGAATTTAATAAATTAATCATTATTATATGTATAATAATATTTTATATATAAAACTGAAATAATACTCTAATTTTTTAGTTAATTTTTAAGTTAATTTTTAAGTTAATTT
>CENF01058942.1_pt1 | contig 16553 bp, 11 predicted proteins | sample 361291 | NCBI WGS metagenome assembly CENF01 (sample SAMEA2619399, study PRJEB7988) | marine metagenome | isolation source: saline water (ENVO:00002010), including | reverse complement strand
ATCATTTTCTTTGGTTCATCAAATGGAAATTTATATGCGATTGATACCAATGGGCAAAACATAACAGGTTTTCCAATTAATATTGGAGCATCTATTGAATCTTCTCCTAGTATTGCAGATTTCAATGGAGATGGAATTCCTGAAATCATTGTTTCTTCTGTTTCAAATGATTTAAAAGTATATAATTTAGATGGTACTGAGTATACGCAGATTCCAATTATATTTGAGTTTCCATTTTCTGGTCACCCAGTTATTGATGATATCGATTTAGATGGAGATTTAGAAATATTTGTAGGGACTACAAATGGTATGATGGGAATTGATATCAAAGATATTAACGGGAAAACTGAAGGTTATTGGAATCAATTTCGTAATAATTTAAATAGAAACGGGCATATTGAATCTGAGCAACTCCTTGATAATACTAACCCTGATATATTATCAGAATTCATATTATTTAATCCGCATCCTAACCCATTTAATCCATCTACTAGTATTAGATATTATGTTCCAGAAGCATCGCAAGTACAAATTTCAATACATGATATTATGGGTAGAAAGGTTGAGGTATTAGAAAATAAATTTATGAATACTGGGTATCATTCAATTGAATGGGAAGCGTCTGCATTTTCTTCAGGAAAATATTTTGTGTATTTAATTGCAGATAATATTAAATTATCTCAAGCTATAACATTAATCAAATAAAGGGCAATAATATAGATGAAGAATATTTTTATTAGTTTATTATTTTCAGTTTTTATATTTGGATTAGATTATTCATTAGAAGATGTTAATAATACTTCTCCTACTTATCAGGAATTTATAGGACCTGCTTATTTTCAGAGTGATGATTTTTCTGATACCAACAAGTCAGTATCTATTAATTATTTTGGATGGGAAACATGAAACGGTTGACGTGGAATCTTTGCACAGTTGTGCGAATTAAGTAATGAAAGCTCATGGAATACAGATGAAGCTGTATTAATTGGTATTGGTATAGGCGCCGGAGGAGATGGTGGTTTAAATGGAATGATTAATCAAAATGGGGCTAATTCTCCCTGGGTTCAAGATGAATCAGGAGATGTATGGGAGACATTTTTAGGTGATTCAAATGCTCCTAGAAAACAGGTTGTATTATTAGATCAAAATTTGAATCATAGATATCAATTTCAATATTCAGGCGGTAGCCTTAATAATGGCGAAGTTCAAGAGCTTTTAAGTGCAATTCAAATTTTAATTGATGAAGCTGCAACATTATTAGGTGATCTAAATGGTGATCAAAATTTAAATGTTTTAGATATTATTATATTAGTTGATATGACTCTTGGAGGAACAGAGGCAGATTTAAATGGAGATATTAATGCCGATGGTGGAATTAATGTATTGGATATCGTATTATTAGTAAATCTAATTTTAGAAAATTAAAAAGCAGGAATTTTTATTATGGAAGAGTGTAAAAGAACAAGTAATGACAGAAGAGGTAATGATCGTAGACTCAATACTGTATCAGTTACAGATGATAGACGCAAGAATAATAGAAGGTCTGGAGTTGATAGAAGAGAATTGCTTAGCGGCCAAGTATCATAGAACTTAAAATAACAATATCTAGGATATTAATCCCATTATCTTGGTTTAGATCTGCTAATTGATTATAAGTAGTATCAAACAGTATGATATTTACAATTAAGACTATATCCAATATATTAAGTATTCCATCTTGATTTAAGTCTCCCAACAGCTGCTCTTCAGCTAATAATTCATCGATAATTTCCAGCATCCACGCAATATCAATTTCATTATTTGCGTATTCTAATAATCCTGTAGGGCCTACTATAAAATCTCTTGGATATGGAGAACCATCATTTGGTAAGTAATACAAGTCATAGGTATTTCCACCATCGACGCCTCCATTACTTCCTGGATCAAAAAGAATAGGATACGTCAAACTATTTTCATCTATAAAGGCTTCAACATTCATAGTATTACTGATACCAAGCATAATGACATTTTCATTTTCATATTCTTGCCATATAGCTGTTTCCATATCCGATAACTCCGGACTGCACACAGGTCACCCAGGAGCAAAAAATGCCATCACTATAATATAATCTTCATAATCTGATAATTTAAATGTGCCAGTACCGTTTGCAATAATATCTAATTCAAAATCTGGTGCTTGTTCACCTACATTAGCGCCGTTCACATTCCCATTAGTTTGACATTTTACCTCAAACTCATCAGTATCATTTGATAATAAGCCATATGAACCAGAAGCATTATTAGAATTTGCTGTATATTCAATATTAATTGTTTGGTAATGACCTGGCTCAATATTTTGGATAGTATTTAATATTGTAAAGTCTGGATGTGTCATATAATCACTAGGTATTAATGTTTGATTACCATTATTAATGACATTTACACTCATTATGTGCGATTCCCCATCTTCAACATACGGGTAATTAATTTCATAATTACTTAAATCTATATCCGGCCCATTAATAATGCCATATTCAAATACTTGTAGACTTTTCCATTCAGCTGAATATACAAAATTATTTTTCATTGCAATTGCCATGGTTCTACGGGTTGTATTTTTATAACCTACAATATTTAAATTCGTTCCATCCCAATCTAATATTTCTACATCATCCCAATCTGATACAGCAATTTTATTTTCTGATATAGACAATCTATTTGCAAGACAGGTGGTATTATAATTTGCAGTAATTGATAATGTTGCTGGATTAAATACTGCAACACCATCAGTACCTAAAGCAATATATAATAATTCTCTATCCTGATCTAGTTGGATATCTTTAATTGCATTAGACATTTCAAAGGAATCTATTATTACAGGATTTGATGGATCAGATAAATCTACAGTTAAAAGATTCAATTGATCACCTATATACGCAGTACTATTCTTTAATGTGACAGTCCATGCATTTTCTGTATTTAATCTACCATAATATGTTGGGTTTTCTGGATTTGAAATATTATAAAACAATACACCATCTTCATGAGCTGCGACAGCTAACAGATTATTATCTATATCTAAATTTTCTAAATTATACCCACTACTATTATTTAGATAGCGTATATATTGTGGATTAGATGGATTACTAATGTCAACAACTGCTATTCCATTTTTTGCTGTAATGTATGCATAATTATCAATTGCTTTTACACAGTTTGGTTTTGAATTTCCGCCTCCGCCATTATTATTGAGTGTAAAATTTCTTATATGATTCAATTGTGTAGGATTTGAAATATCATAAAAATCAATACCCCCAAATAAGCCAGTCACAATTAGTGTATTATCTATATAATCTATATCTGAAATATGATCTACTGATGGATCTTCGTAATCATGCAGGATTAAATTTAACCCATTTAAAAGGGTGCTTTTTATAATTATAGTAATAATTATTCTGTATAACATATGTATATTATATCTTGTTTTTATAGTTAAAGGAAATGTTTTTATGCGTTATATTTTATTTATTCTAATTGTCTTTCAATTCTTAGGTGCGCAACAAAATAAAAGAGGTGATTTTCAAATGCCTGGCACTGGAATTATTTTAGGTGAAGTCCTAAATGCAGACACATCAATGCCAATTGAATATGCGGCGATTACGTTAATTAATTCAGAGACTAAAGATATTACTAGTGGACAGTTAACAGATAATAACGGTATTTTTATTTTTAAAGAAATAAAAAATGGCGATTATTTTGTTGAAATTAAATTTATGGGTTATGAATCTTGGGAATCTGATATCGTAACAATTAATAGTTCTTATAAGAAACCTACACGTAAAGATTTACAAACTATTTTATTACAAACAAAAGCTTTGGAAGGCCAATCTGTAAATATCACAGATAAAAAAGAGATGTATGAATTTGAAGCTGATAAACTTGTATATAATCCAGATAATGATATTATAGCAAGTGCTGGTTCAGCTGAAGATGTATTAAATAGAGCGCCAATGGTAACTGTTGATCAAGATGGACAAGTACAGTTACGTGGAAATGGTAATGTTAATATATTAGTTGATGGTAGAAAGAATAGAATGGATTTAGCTAACATATCTGGCTCACAAATTGAAAAGGTTGAAGTAATAACATCAGCTTCAGCCAAGTATGACCCAGAAGGTATGGCCGGCATTATAAATATTGTACTTAAAAAAGGAACTAATGATGGTTTTAATGGAAACATACAGATTAAAGGCCAACATAATGAATATCATAGTTTTGATGAAATGAATGGGTTAAGCTTCTATGGTAATTATAAAAAAAATAAATTTAATTTTTTTAGTTCAATAGGATTGAATAACAGATTTAAAAATAGAGGTGGGTATAGAAATACTACAGTCCAATATAGTAATGATGAATTATTTGAAGAAATATTAGATGAGGACAAAGTATTTTATACTTATAGTGATGATACTGAACGTAAAACAGTAAGCTTTCGTATGGGCTTAGATTATTATTTGTTTGATAATATTACATTAACTAATGAGATTAAACTCTCTAAACCTGAAAAACTTTCTTTTACTAATCAACAATATACTGAACCGATTATCTATGAGGAAGAATCTAGAGAGCAAAAAAGTGATGATAATTATGATGCATCTTATTTATTTGAATTTGATAAAGAATTTAAGGACCCTGATCAATCGCTAGATTTTTCAATTAATATCAATACAGATGTTGATGAAGAGACAAAAGATTTATTAGAAAATAACGTAGTTGTAAATAGCACTGATTTTACTGAAGATTATGTTGGTATAGAAATTGATTTATCTTATAAGCAACCAGTTGGAGAAACATTAAAATTTGAAGCTGGGTATCAAGGTAAATTGCAGGACAATCCTAATACACTTAATTTTGATGCAAGTGTTATTAATCAATCATTAAATGGGATTATCCAAAATGAATCAAATCTTCAAAGAGATATTCATGCATTTTTCTTTGAATTTGAGAAAGATTTCAATGATAAGTTTAGTATTAAACCTAGTTTTAGATTAGAATCAGTAAAAAGGAAAGTAACCTTTAATTCCACTTTCAATGATACAATTGATTATGAAGGCTCAGTTTTAGATAATTTGATTATAGATGCACAAAAAGAATCCTATGATTTAGAGGATTTTGAATTTTATCCATTTTTAAATTTTACTTATAATATTACTAAAAATGAAAATATTCAGTTTGGATTTGGGAAAAGAGTCAACAGACCATCTGGATGGAATACTAGACCATTTCCGAATAATATTTATAATGAAGACTTTGTATTTGTAGGCAATCCAAATCTAAAACCTGAATATTCAACTCAATATGATATTAATTATTCTAGACCAATTCCTATGGGTTTTGCTTCACTAAATTTATTTTATCATGAAATTTCTAATAAGCATGAATGGTATGATGATGATAGTTATCCTTCAGGTGATATTTTAACTTTTAAAAATGTTGAGAATGCTTGGAGTAAAGGGATTAATATTTTTACGATGATTATGGGGCAAACAATTGGTGGAGGATATACAATTACGGACCAATCTGATTCAGATAATCCAGATGACTATGAGCTGAATGAGGAAAGTAAAAGGCTTAATATGTATGGTCGAATTAAATTTCCTGAAAAATATATTAAAGTTTTTGATTTTGAATTTGGATTTTATTGGATGAAGATGATTCTGCCTAGTGGTGACTTATTTGGAAATAAAGGAACTATTTGGGGTGATCTTGGCATATCAAAAAAATTCATGGATAAAAAATTAACAGTTTCATTTGCTCTTGATAATATATTTGATAGTGGTGGATTTAATATGAAGAGAACCAAACCTATTGATTATACTGCAGACTTCAATTATGCAAGAGAATACTCGGATGTAAATAACACTAGAAGTGGTCGTACCTTTAAATTAACCTTAAAATATCAGATAGGGAAAAAAGTAGAAGATAATAAGCGAGGTTATGGAGGCCGAGGATCAGGTGATGGTGGTATGATGGATATGGGTTATTAAAAGTCATAGTACAGTATGATTACAAATCATTTTATTTTGGTTTTTTATAGATAAAAATATAAGGCTCTTATTATTTTCATCATTATAAAAGAACAGTATTTATGAAAATCACATTAGTATTAATTACCTTATTATTGAATGTCTTGGGAGCTCAACCTGGGCATAATGATAACACATCTTATTCAATCTCAGGCACAGGCGTTATTTCAGGTGCCGTGATTAATAGCAAAACAGGGGTACCTATTGAATATGCATCTGTTACATTACTGAATAAAGAATCTAATGAGGTTATTGAAGGTCAATTAACAGATGAATTAGGCTTTTTTGTATTTCAAGAAATTAGCACAGGATATTATTTTGTAGAAATTAATTTTATGGGAGTTAAGCCATGGAAATCTAATGAAATTCATATTTCTCAAAAAAATAATCGGATTGATATTGGTAGAATAGAATTACAAAATAAATTTATTGAAGCTGCCTCGGTTGATATCAAAGAGACAAAAGAAATATATGAATTTGAAACAGATAAGATAGTATATAATCCAGAAAATGATATTATTGCCTCTGCTGGTTCTGCTGAGGATATATTAGGGAACGCCCCAATGGTAACTGTCGATCAAGATGGAGAAGTACAGCTTAGAGGAAAAACTAATGTAAATATTTTAGTAGATGGCAGAAAAAATAGAATTGATTTAGCCAATATTTCTGGTTCTCAAATTGAAAAAGTAGAGGTCATTACATCTCCATCCGCTAAATATGATCCAGAGGGAATGGCTGGTATTATCAATATTGTTCTTAAAAAAGGCTCAACAGATGGTTTTACTGGAAATATTAAAGCAGATGGTGGGCATACTCAGTATCATAGTATAGATGGGATACATGGTTTGAATGCATTTGGTAATTACAAAAAAGGACCTTTAAATTTATTTTCATCTGTTGGGTTTAATACTAAGAAAGTATATAAATATGGATATCGAAATACGATTACGACCTATATAGACACAGTCCCAACTCGCTTTGGAACAGGTCATTTGATTTATGGTCCAGATATAATTGATTCCTTATTTTATAATTATGATAATAATATAGATCGTTCAAGTACTAATCTTCGATTTGGGTTTGATTATTTTTTTAATTATGATTTACTATTAACATCAGAGTTTAAAATTTCGAGTTATGAAAAAGTTGATTCGACAACTCAAACTTTCATAGCTCCTGAGGGTCTGTCTGAAGGTGTATTTTCAGAAACAGGTACAGATGCTCAATTTCCATCTTTTGATTTAGAATATTTATTTATATTAGAAAAAGAATTTAAAGTACCAGACCAAGAATTAAAATTTTCGTTCTCTATTGATAAAGGAGAAAATCATGAAACTAAAAAGCTGCTTTATAGTAGTTACGCAGATACTAAATCTTCTGATTTTAATAATGGTATGGAGATAGATTTTACTTATAAAACTCCATTTTTATCTAATCAAAAAATAGAGTTTGGTTATGATGGTAAATTAATAGATAATACAAATATTCTAGAATTTGATTCTCAATTTATGAAGTTTTCTTTTGATCATCCCAATACGATTACTATGGTTACCAATACATTTGAATTTAAAAGAGATATTCATGCTTTTTTTATAGAGTATGAAAATCAACTTACAGAACAATTGAGTGTAAAGCCCAGCTTTCGATATGAATATATAGATAAGGAAGTTACATTTGCATCACCAGTTGGAGTTAGTCTTTATACTTATAATAATATATTAAAGGAGATAGTTGATGAGGCAGCTGAGAACTCTCCGTACATTATAAATAGATCTGCATTTTATCCAAGTTTACATATACAATACCACTTTACTAAAACTCAAAGTTTAACATTTGGTTTTAGTAAAAGAGTAGATAGGCCTGGTGGTGGAGATGGAGGATCTTGGCAAATTATGCCATTTCCCAAAAATCTTTATAATGAACGATTTGTTTTTATTGGGAATCCTTATTTAAAACCAGAGTATTCAGATCAATATGAGCTTAATTATTCTAGCCCCATTCCTATGGGTTTTGCCAATTTGAATATTTTTTATAATGAAGTAAGTAATTTAATTGATTGGTATGATGATGATAGTTACGGTAGTTTTGATATATTAACATTTAGAAATGTAGATAATGCTTATACTTCAGGCATCAATTTTTTTACTATGGTTATGGGTCAAACTTTCGGGGGAGGATATACCAAAACTAATCAGAGAGATGATAATAATCCAGATGATTATGAATTAAATGAGCAGAGTGAACGTTTTAATATTTTTAGTAAAATTAAATTATCTGAAGAATATATCAAATTATTTGATTTTGAATTTGGCCTATTTTGGACAAAAACAAAAGTTCCAAGCGGTACAATGTTTGGTGATAAAGGGACAGCTTGGGCTAATCTTGGCTTTTCCAAAAAACTTATGGACAACAGATTAACTTGTTCATTTACAATCGATAATTTGTTTGATAGCGGAGGATTTCAAATGAAGAGAACCAAACCTGTTCCATCATATTTTTATAATACTGGTACATCAGATGGACAGATTCAAGAGTCCATGTTTAGTTATGAGGAAGCAAATGAGTTTTCAGATGTGTCTAATATGCGTTCTGGGAGAACTTTTAAACTGACTCTAAAATATCAATTAGGAAAAATTTCTGATGATAAAAAAAATAAATTTGGCAGATTACAAGGTGATGATGATGGTGGTATGATGGATATGGGTTATTAAAAACCTAAACCAAGATTTGATTGAACACAATCATTTACTAATAACTCAATATCTTCATATGTAATTTCTGTAAGTTTTTTCATCTGAGATACTTTTGTTTTTACACAATCACAAATCTCAATTGGATAACCACTTTGAGTTACAAATTCTAAACATATTGTATTATCAAATTCAGTTCTTTCTACTTCAGAGGTACATGAATAACAAAACAGTGCTATTATTAATATCAATTTAATTTTCATAGTTCTATAATTTACATCAATTTTCTTTTATAAGATTTAATTTTTTAGGATATACAAACTCAACTAGTTTACCAGAATTATTCATTTCATTAAAGTCAATAATAGCTGCTCCACTTGTTGGGACATTATCGATTTTTGCATCACTAATATGATTGATTAACATCGTAATAGATGGATTGTGCCCTACAAACATAATCGATTCATAATTATTAACTGCTTTTAATGTGTCTAATATGTCTTCCACAGAACCACCGTAGAGTGACTTATGATTAACCAATCCAATGGAATTGTTGTTAAAATGATCATAAATAATTTCTGCAGTTTCTGTTGTTCGTTTTGCTGAACTATAGACTATGCATTGTGGTATATATTTTTTTGAATATAAATATGTTCCAATTTGTTGAGCGTCCTCAATACCGTCTTTTTTTAAAGGACGTTCATAATCAGATAGAAGCTTATCATCCCAAGATGCCTCAGAATGTCTAACAACATATAGTCTTTTCATTAATTTATTTTAATAGATTAACGATGCTTGAATATTGAGCGTTAGGTGCATTTACTTGAACAATATAAATTCCAGAACTCACATTAGCTGAAGCGTTCCATTTAAGATGATATACATTATTTGCTACTGCAACATCATTATATATTGTTTGTACATGCTGTCCATTCAAATTGTATATTGATACATCTAACTGACCAGAATTTTCAATAGCTACATCTATATTTAGTTCTGGATTAAATGGGTTAGGATATGTGTTTAATAAAGAGAATGTTATTTCTTCATCATTAGATAAGGCATCGCAATTACCTACATCAACACTAATATCACCGATTGCGTTTCCTTCAGTGTCTGATAAAATTGGGGTATCATCTTCAGGACCTACATTTTCAACAAAAGGTAAACACACATCTCCACTAATTGTACCTTCTAAAATAGTTAATATACCATTAGTTCCAGCAGGTATTACATTTCCTTCTAGACTGAACCCTAAGGCTGTATTACCAGAGGCATAAACATCAAATCCAGCATCAGCTGCTGCACCACCACTACCACCAGTTAGATTCATTCCACTGACATCTAATTGAAATCCCATAAAATCTGCATCTGTATTTATGAATATTTCTATTGTTCCATTATCATTATCAACATCACCAAGCCAAAAAACAGTTTCTGAAATTAGTGTAGAACACATAGATAATATAGTAGATATAATGATTAAACCTTGTTTCATATTCAGCCTTTCGTTTATTCTATGAGGTTAACAAAATGCTAACCTCATAGAAATAATTTAATTACTTAATTAATGACACATTATGTGAAATGCTATTACCTTCAAACTCAGCATTAATCACATACATACCAGTTGCCATATTATTTGCATTCCAAGTAAAATTATAAGTGCTTGGACTATAAATACCATTTGTAATTACATCTACCAGTTGTCCAGAAATATTAAATACCTTGATTGATAAATAACCTGAACTTGGAATAGTAATATTAAATGATGTACTTGGATTAAATGGATTTGGATATGCTTCACTTAATGAAAATTCATTTAGCATATTTACATTAATCTCAGTCTCAGAATTTGCAACTATTATTTCTGAAACCTTAAATGCTGAATTAGCTGTAAATAAATTTTCATCTTTTGGTTCTACAATTACTAGAATTGTATAATTACCATGATTCACATAATCTGAAACCATGCAGTTATTTGTAAGTTCTAAATCAAAATTATAACCATGCTCTAATCTCATTTGAACTCCACCAATATAACCATCTGATTTTAGATTTGCATTGAAATTATCAATTTCTAATGAAGCAGAATCAGCATCAAATGCTCTTCCACCTGTAATTGTACTTACAATTTGAACAATATCTAATACATTAACAATATCGTCTCCATTCATATCAGCACATTCTAAATTCTCAGTTGTATTTGATGTAATTGCAGATACAATAGCTACTACGTCTAGTACATTTAAAATACCGTCAAAATTAACATCTCCATTTACTTCACAATCGCCATTATCATCATCACCATCCATATCATGAAAACCAAGGTAAGTCCAATCATCTTGATCTAGAACAATCCATTCAGAATCTTCTGCATCATCACCAGCTGAGCCTTGCTCTCCAGTATCTGGATTATCAAGCCATAGTGGATTTCCAGAAGTAACTGAAGATTTTCTAACTAATGTATGATCTTTAGTTGCATCTTCTATGCCTGCAACTGCCCAACCAGCACCTGGATCTTCACCTACTAAACCAATAACATCAAGTACAAGACCTGTTGATACTTGAGTTAGAGCAAATACATCATCACCATTACTTAGATATGTAAATGTTTGATTACAAAATCCTAAAATATATTCATCTGCAGAACCATGACACACAACATATAAATCACCCGGATTTAAAATAGCATCACCTTCTTCAAATGTTACATTATTAGGATAATCCCATTCGCCAGGTTCATCACAACCATTTGAACAGCTAGATAAAGAATAATTACTTAAGTCTACATCTACATCATCAGCATTAAATATTTCTAAGTATTTATTGTTGCTTGATCCTTCAGCATATTCAGAAAAGAATAAATTTGCTGCCTCAGCACATGAACTACCGTCACCACCACATTCACCACATTCATCAATTTCAGCGGTACAGTTTCCATCACAATCGTAGTTTTCTTCAGGATATTCACATAGACCTTCAGCACCAAAATTACATGCTGCTTCATCTTCACATACAATTACTTCTCCAACAGTATGGAAACCTAAATTATTCCAATCATTTTGTTCATAAACAAGCCATTGAGAATCTTCTGCATTTGTACCTGCTGATAATGCCCAATCATAGCCAGTTCCTGATTCAGTATTAGATTTACGTACAATCGTGTGATTTGCAGTTGCTGCTTCTACGCCTGCTACATCCCAACCAGCACCTGGATCAGCTTCCCAATCACCAATACAATCTAGTATTGTATAGTTATCTTCAGTACCAAAAACTAAACAGTTACCATCATCACCATTACTTAAGTATGTAAATTGTTGATCGCATTCTGCTAATATTGCAGCATCAGCATCAGGGTGACAAATTACAAATACATCACCTGGAGCTACACTTGCCTCCGCATCAAAAGCATTCCAATATTCATATTCACCTGGAACATTAGGATCATTACCTACTGATGGGAAAGCGTAAGCTTCTAAATTAACTGTTTCATCACTTGCATTATAAACTTCTAAATATTTATTGTTACTTGAGCCTTCAGCCCATTCTGAGTAGAAAAGATTTGCAACTTCAGCACAAGAACTACCATTACCACCACATTCACCACATTCATCTATCACAGCATCACCACCACAGTCACCATTACAGTCTGTATCTACTATACAGTTACCATCACAGTCATAATTGTCTTCAGGATAGACACAATCACCTGGTTCCATAAAATTACATGCACCTTCATCTTCACAATCTAATTGAATCTCGCCATTTACTATAATTGTTCCAACCATACCTTGTTGTTCATGATTTCCAACACTACAGAAATAATCATATGTACCAGGTGTGTCAAATGTAACCTCACCAATTGTACATGGAGCTTGACATGCGTCTGTGAAAAAAGAACCATCATAAGCTACAACATCATGGTATCCAGATACATTTTCCCATACTACAGTATCACCCATTTCAACTGTTAATGTTGTAGGTGCATAATAAAACATTCCAGCTTCTACTACATGAGTTACAGAGCTGTTTGAATCCATTTCATGAGAGCCAACATAGTCCCAAGTATTTTGATCATAAACAAGCCACTCACAGTCATCAACGTCAGTACCAGCAGACATTTCCCAGTTACCAGAGTTACCAGCCATCACTGAAGATTTTCTAACTAATGTATGATCTTTGGTAGCTGAAGCTTCGCCACATACATCCCAACCAGAACCTGGGTCATCTCCTGTAGTACCAATTTGATCCACTGCTACGCCATCTAAATATGTTAATGCAAATACATCATCACCATTACTTAGATAAGTAAATGTTTGATCACATTCTTCTTGAATAATAGGATCAGCTGATCCATGACATACAACATATACATCACCTGGAGCTATTGCTACACCTTCATTAAATACAACATTATTTGGATAATCCCATTCTCCATTAACATCACATCCATTTGAGCAGCTAGACAAAGAGTAAGCACTTAAGTCTACAGCTTCATCACCAGCATTATAAATTTCTATATATTTGTTATTACTTGATCCTTCCGCAACTTCAGATATAAATAAATCTGCAGATAAACTAAAGCTGAATAAGAATACTAAAATTATACGATTTAACATGTTTCCTCCTGTTATTAAATAAACAATTTCGTATTAATTTACTTTTTAGTGTAAGGGATGCACGAGCAAATTAATTAATACTTCAATTAGGTATCGAGGGAAAATTATGAAATTTTTAGGATAAACGAAAGTACTTTATGAAAGTTTTGACACCGAAAAGCCAACACTATTAATTGATTCAATAATTTCTTGTTCATCAATTAATTTTCCATGTACCATTGCTTTGCCACTATCAAGGTCTACTTCTACTTTTTCTACACCCTGACAATCTTCAATAGCATTCGTGGCAGTTTCTTTACAATGATTACAAGTCATACCTTTTATAATCAGAGTTAAATCATAATTTTTTATTTGATCTGATTCTCTGGAGCTAGACTGTTTGATAAAATAACTTCCGATTATTGTATACCATGTAATAATAAGCATAATAAATACTGAAATATCAGAAAAAATATTCCAAAACATATTATGTGAATGATTGTGTGATAAATGATTTGGTAACGTAATCAAATGTTGATATTGATTAATTATTAATCCAAATATAATGGCACTGAAAAAAATGACCGATATATAAATATATACAATTTTTTTCCCTAGTGAGTTCATGATTACTGATATAGTAGCTGCATTTGTTGCTGGTCCAGCCATTAAAAACACAAAAGCTGCTCCAGGCTCTAAGCCTCCCTGAATTATTAATGACATTGCAATTGGCACTGATGCTGTAGCACATACATACATTGGCACTGATGCTAATGCAATGACAATCATACCAGTTATACCAGTTAAATTATTTTTTATAAAAAAACCTTCAGGTAATAATATGGCAATTATGCCAGATATGATTAAACCTTTCATGAAAGGATTTATAAGGTCTTGTGGTAAAGTAATAAATGAATATTTTAATCCATCCATTAAGGTTTTTGATTTATGAGAATGATTTATTTTATTTTTTGTTTGGTAATCTGTTTCTCCGCCCCAATCACCAAATAGCCCTCCTATTATCCCTGTGATTAAAGCAATAATAGGTCTGATAATAGCAAATTGTAAACCCATTTGATTCAGGGTAATTAACATGCTATCAATTCCAGTCTGAGGAGTAGAAATTAAAAATGATAAAGTTGCACCTTTGGAAGCGCCCCTTTTATACATTGATGTTGCAACTGGAATAACCCCACAAGAACAAAGTGGCATTGGTACGCCTAGTATTGATGCCTTCAAAACAGACATAAAACCAGGCGTACCTACATTGTTTGCAATCATTTCTTTTGAAGTAAAAAGATATAGTACTCCAGAAATTAAAAATCCTAGTATTAGATACGGTGCTATTTCAATAAAAAGAGCACTAACTGATTCTATAAATTCATTTAATTTTGCCAAAAACTAAAGTCTCCAGGATTAATTCCTACATCATAACTACCAATTTCTTGTCCTGATGCATCTATAACTTTCACTACATTATAATCAGAATAATTAGTTAATCCAAACCAAATATTACCATTTATTTCTTCTACATGATAAACTAAGCTTTGATCATAACTTCCAATTTGATTGTCACTATCTAAACTAAGATCAGTGTTCATAGGAGATATACCACCTCCAAATGATCTGAATACTTTATTTTCATATTTTAATATTGATCCACCACATGGAGTGCCTGCACCATAATTTTCATTTATGACTTCATCACCTATTTTAGTAGCTCCATGAAAAGTTTCCCAAGTGTCACTATAAAATGTTCTTGAAACATATACTTCACCATTATCAATAGCAATTTGTTGAGGACCTTGTCCAACTTCAATAGTTTCTACAACAGTATTGGAAGAGGCATCAATTTTAACAACCGAATTTCCTGTGCTAAAGTATGCATCACTATGTGGTATAGTTACCCAAAGGTATTGTCCATCAAATGCAATGTCTTCTGGCAAACCATTAACTGATATAGATTCTTCAATGACATAACTAAATAAATCAAAAACTTTTACATCTTGAGAATTCCAATTTGTAAAATATATTTTTCCATCAACTACAATTAAATCTCTTGGACTTGAGTTTCCGGTTGATACCTCAATCCCTGGCATGCTTAATCCATCATCTGTGATATCAAAAATTTTAATTGTATGACTATTATTAACTAGTACAATTAATTTATTTTCATAGACTTCTACAGATTGAACAATATCACCTAATGCTTCTGTTTCAAAAACATTTCCAGCATCATCAATCATTGATACTGAACCATTGGAAGCACCGTAATTACCCTCATTAGCAACAAAAACCCATGATGTATTTTCATTTTCATCACAGATACCATCACCATCTGTATCAGTAACACATGAACCTTCGCAGTCGTAATTTTCTTCTGCATACTCACAAGACTGATCATCAACATTTGCATCTTCATTAAAATTACATGCAGCAGAATCTAAGCAACCTTCAACATTATCATTTCCATTATCACACGTGACTAAAAACATAGCCATTATGAAAAAAATTAGTTTTTTCATTATTATCCTTTATTCGGTTTTTATTTATGATATAGTACGCTCAACCGCGAAATATACTATATGGTTAGTATCTGACTTATCTATTAATTTAGAATTACAGTTGCGCGACAGTTTTGGACTTTCACCAAATTCCTAACAAATTATGTGTGTAAAGCTAATGATAGTATTTAAAATATCAAACTACATTTACCATTTGCCATACATTGGATTTGGAAACATGAACATATTTTTTCCAAACATATAATAATCATCTGGATCTGGAAAATCATGCCTAGCATCCCCAAAGTATGCTAATACAGCCATCGGGCCAATATCTTTAATTCGCCCGGTACCCTGTATTACTTCGGCTCTTCTTACATCTTTTTTGTCTGGCTTATCAATTCTAAGTAAAAAAATATCATTTTCTTCATAAATACCTAAATTGATCATATTATTCATTGTAGGCAATTCATTTTTAGCCATTCTATTACTTAAAAAAACTAGCCTGGTTTGAGTAGTTCTGACACTATCAATAAATGCTTTAGCTCCTGGAACTAATTTAGCTTCTTCTAGATTGACCCATAAAGACCAACTTTCTGGATTATAGGTTTCATTTTTTTCTGTAAGTCCAACTTGATAATTTGAGTTATCAAGCACAGTTTCATCCAAATCCATAATAATACATGATTGAGC
>CENF01157492.1_pt1 | contig 16751 bp, 13 predicted proteins | sample 361291 | NCBI WGS metagenome assembly CENF01 (sample SAMEA2619399, study PRJEB7988) | marine metagenome | isolation source: saline water (ENVO:00002010), including | reverse complement strand
GGAGTAAGCATAAATAACATAATAACATTTAGTTTATAAATAATGGACAACCCGATAGACAAATATTCAGCTTTTGCACCTATTGAATTAAAAAATAGGAAATGGCCAAGCAAACTTATTGATAAGGCTCCTGTTTGGTGTTCTGTAGACTTGCGTGATGGAAATCAGGCATTGATAGAACCTATGGGGTCTGAAAGAAAAAATAGAATGTTTGATTTATTATGCAAACTCGGTTTTAAAGAAATTGAAGTTGGCTTCCCATCTGCATCCAAAACTGATTTTGATTTTGTTAGAGATCTTATTGAAAATAAAAAAATTCCATTAGATGTAAATATCCAAGTTCTTACTCAAGCAAGAGAAGAGCTTATATTAAAGACTTTCAAGTCTCTTAGAGGCGCATCTAAGGCAATTGTTCATTTTTATAACTCCACATCTTCACTCCAAAGAAGAGTTGTTTTTAATCAAGATAAAAAAGGTATCAAAAAAATAGCTACGGATGCTGCAAACTTAATAAAGACTTTAGCAAAAGAAAATTCTGATACAGAATGGACTTTTGAATATTCTCCAGAAAGCTTTACTGGCACTGAGCTAGAATATGCCAGAGAAATTTGTGATGATGTTGTAGAAATTCTTAAACCCATAACCAATAACAAAGTTATTATTAATCTTCCTGCTACAGTAGAAATGTCTACTCCAAATATTTATGGTGATCAAATTGAATGGATGAATAATAATCTTAAAAATAGAGATGACATCTGTTTAAGTCTTCACCCACATAATGATAGAGGAACCGCAGTAGCAGCATCTGAATTTGGTCTTATGGCGGGAGCAGATAGGGTCGAAGGAACTCTATTTGGAAATGGAGAAAGAACTGGAAATGTTGATATTGTAACAATAGCTTTAAATATGCTTACCCAAGGAATTGATCCTAAATTAAACTTTTCAAATATAAATTCAGTCATGAGAGAAGTTGAGTACTGCAATCAACTACCTGTTCATCCTAGACATCCCTATGCTGGAGATCTTGTATTTACTGCTTTTTCAGGTTCACATCAAGATGCAATTAAAAAAGGTTTTAATGCCATCAAAAAATCAAATGACCCAAAATGGGAAGTACCATATTTACCAATTGATCCAGCTGACCTTGGAAGAAGCTATGAAGCTGTTGTAAGAATTAATTCACAATCCGGCAAAGGCGGTGTTGCATTTCTATTAGAAAAAGATCATGGAGTCTCTTTACCAAGAAGACTTCAAATAAGCTTAAGCCAAAAAATTCAAAAATTAGCTGATGAGTCAGGTAAAGAAATAAGCAGCTCTCAAATATGGGATATCTTTGAAGAAAATTATTTAAAGCCTATAAATAATTTTTCTTATATCAAACATTTATCATCTTCTAAAGAAGAGGTTCATTCTTTAGAACTTACAATGAAAATGAATAGTGAAGAAATAACTATTCAGGGTTCTGGAAATGGCCCAATAGATTCATTTATAAATGGACTTTCTGATAAAATCGGCGTTGAAATAAAAGTTGCAGACTACCATCAATCAGCAATTTCATCTGGCTCAGATGCAAAAGCAGCAGCTTATATTGAGCTAGAAAAAAAGGGAAAAACATATTGGGGTGTCGGAATTCATCCAAATACAACAAGAGCATCTTTTGATGCGATTATAGTTGGATTAAGTAAACTCTTAAAAAGCTAATCGAAATTTGGTTCTCTTTTTTCAAAAAATGCTTCAATTGCTTCCTTGTTTTGAGCGCTTTTAGTTAATTCATTTTGAATTTCAGCTTCACTGTGAAATGTATCCCAATAACTTTGATGGAGAGAATCTCTCATTAATGATTTAGTATGATTTAAAGATTGTGATGATCTTTTTGCTAATTTTTCTGCCCATTCAAAAGTTTTAGCATCAAGTTGTTCAACTGGAACAACTTTATTAGCAATTCCATATTTTAAACAATCTTCTGCTGAGATTTTTTTTGCTTCTATTGCATATTCATATGCTTTTGAATATCCCATATATTTTGGTAAGTACCATGACAAGCCGCCATCAGGAACTAAAGCAATATTACTAAAAACAGATAAAATATAACTGTCTTCTGACATAACTCTTAAATCACATGACATAGCAATTGCAGCTCCAATTCCAGCTGCGGGACCAGAAATAGAACCTATAACTGGTTTTGGCATGCTAATAATATTTTCAAAAAATGGTTTATATCCTCTAATTAAAGCATCCTTTGAGCCCTTCCAACTAGATTTTCTTTCACTCAGGTCTGCACCTGCCGAAAACCCTCTGCCAGATCCTGTTAAAATCACAACCTTAATAGATTTGTCACTTTTTACATCAAAAGTTGCTTCTTGGAAGTCCCATACTAATTGTTCGTTTACTGCATTTAATAAATCTGGTCTATTTAATCTAATAACTGCGATATTATTTTTCTTGACTAACTCTATTGTTTCTAAATCCATTTTTTCTCCTTTTTATCCTTTGGAAATAATAATATATCCTTTTTGGTAAGTTATTTTTCCAGCATTTAGCTCTTTATCTGATCTAGACCATCTAACAATTGATTTAGACCCAGGCTTTGAGTGAACAAAAGTTTTAATAATTTCTTTCATGATTTTACTATTTGGCATAGCAATATTACATTCCTTGATAGAATATCTCAAAATATCAGAAATAACTGAATCTGAAAGACCATGTATTTTTTTTAATTCAATATTATTTCCAATTAAGTCATGGAATTTTTCATTGAATAATTCAGAATAAATTTTATTTCTATTTTTTAAAATTGATGAAGTGTTATTAATTCTTATTGAAAAATTTTTCCATCTTGTTTCAAGTAATGGGAATACCTTGTTTCTTAAAAAATTTCTATCGAACTCATTTTCTTTATTTGACTCATCCTCGATAAATTTAATATTGTTTTCAGTGAGATAATTTAAAATCTCTTCTTTTGATATCTCTAATAAAGGCCTTATTAATAATCCTTTACCGATGGCCCTTTGGGATAAAGGGCCTTCTAGCCCATCAGCGCCTGTTCCTCTTAATAATCTCATAAAAACTGTCTCTGCTAAATCATCACTATGATGAGCTAATAAAATTTGTTCGTTAGTCTCTAATAAATTTTTAAATATTTTATACCTTGCTTGTCTTGACGCTGATTCAATACCACCACCATCTGAAACTACTTCAATAGATTCAGTTATTAAGTCTATGTTTAAATCCGAGCAGACTTTCTTACAGTGAGATTCCCAACTCATGCTATTTTTTGATAAATTATGATTGACGTGAATTGCTTTTAACTTTAATTCATCATAATCATTTCTGATCATAGCTAATAAATAAAGCAATGCGGTTGAATCGGGACCTCCACTAAAAGCTACATAGATTTTTTCTTTAAAATCTATACTTTTTAAAACTAAATTTGAATCTAACAATTTTATATACCAATACTAAGAAAAATTTTAAAGGTCATTATTAAATATCAATAATATCTTTACCAAAAATTTCTTCTAAAGAGAAAAAATTTTCAATAGATGGTTTAAACTTAAATTGATCCCCAATATCTATTACAAATTCAGATTCATCAGTTATAACCTTAATATTAAGTTTGCACGAACCATCTTTCCAAAAATTGTCATCTATAGATTCTAGCTTCATAGAGAAGTCTTCTATGGATAATGCATCTGATTTTTCTATATTAATCAAAACCTCACTTACTTTCTTACTCAATTCTGAATCAATAGAATGTGCTTCTTTGACTATCATTCTATACATCAAGCTACCTAACTCGTTTGTTTTGTAATCATCAATTTCTACAATGCCTTTTAAAACTAATAATTCATCTTTTTTTAGAATATGATGACAAGTTTCCCATATTTCACTTGATATTATCCCCTCCATAATTCCTGTTCCATCATCAAAGTTTATAAAAGTTAGAGGCTTACCTTTTCTATCTTTGGTTTGTCTTATATTATTAATTAAACATACTAGTGTTGCTTTTTTAATATCATTATTTAATTCTTTTATCTTTTTAGATCTAATTATTCTGACTTTATTTTCAAGGGCTAATACAGGATGCCCAGATAGATAATAGCCTAGTGATTTTTTTTCTAATTGTAATTTTTTACTTTCAGTTAATTGTTGAATATCTTGATATCTATCAAATGGATCAATATCGTCTTGAAGGGATTCTAATAGATTTATACTTTGTAAATTTGAGTTTGAGCTATTAGCAGAATTGACCTTTAAAATATCTTTGATACTAGCTAGAGCAATAGCTCTAGATGGAGCAAGCTTATCAAATGCACCAGATTGGCATAATGATTCTAAAGATCTTTTTCCTCCTATTTTTATATCTACTTTTTTTGAAAAGTCCCATATATCCTTAAAATTAAGATTTTCTCTTTCTAAACATACATGATCTATAAAATTATCAGCAACTCCCTTTATTGCACCCAACCCGAATTCTATTTCTAAGTCTTCGTTGACTTTAAAAAATTTACTGCTTCTAAGAATATTAGGTTTTAAAATTTTTATGCCCATGCGTGAGCACTCATTTATTAAAGCATTTATTTTATCTGTATTATCTAATTCTGAAGATAAAACTGCTGCCATAAAATGTTCGGGATAATAAGTTTTCAAAAAAGCTGTTTGATAAGAAATTAAGGCGTAAGCAGCTGAATGAGATTTATTAAATCCATATTCAGCAAATTGATTAATTAAATCAAAAACATGTTCTGCTTGTTCATGATCTATGCTATTTTTTTTACATCCAGCAACAAAAACTTCTCTTTGTTCTTCCATTTCTTCTATTTTCTTTTTCCCCATCGCTCTTCTTAAAATATCTGCTTGGCCTAAAGAGAAATCAGCCAAAACTCTTGCTGCTTCCATAACCTGCTCCTGATAAACAATTACTCCATAAGTCTCTTCCAATACCGGCTTAAGAAGATCATGTGGATATGTAACCTTACTTTGACCATGTTTTCTGTTTACAAACTCATCATGCATCTTAGATTTCATTGGGCCTGGTCTGTAAAGAGCTAAAAGAGCTGTGATTTCTTCAAATCGCGAAGGCTTTAATCTCTTTATTAGGTCTCTCATACCAACAGACTCTAATTGAAAAATAGCCATTGTTTTACCCGAAGATAATAAATTAAATACTTTTTCATCATCTAAAGTGATTGAATGTATATCTAATTTATTAGTTTTCTTACTTTCATTTATAGACTTAACAGCCCTATCTATAACTGTAAGGGTTCTTAACCCAAGAAAGTCAAATTTTACCAGCCCTATTTTCTCAACGTCGTCTTTATCATATTGAGTCATTATTGATTCGGATTGTCGGTCAACATAAACTGGACAAAAATCAGATATACTTCCAGGCGCAATCACTACGCCTCCCGCATGTTTGCCAACATTTCTTGCGATTCCCTCAAGTTTATGCGAAAGAGATACGATTTCTTTTACCTCGTCATCTTTTTTAATAGTTTCAGCAAAAATAGGTTGTTCTTTTTTTGCTTTTTCTAATGTCATGCCAGGATCAAATGGGATCATTTTTGCAATTCTATCTCCAAGACCATGTGGCTTTCCTAGGGCTCTTGTTACATCTCTTATTACCATTCTAGCTGCCATAGTTCCGAATGTGACAATCTGTGATACAGCCTCACTTCCATATTTATTACTTACATAATCAATTACTAAATCTCTTTTTTCCATACAAAAATCAATATCAAAATCTGGCATAGATAATCTTTCTGGATTTAAAAATCTTTCAAATAAAAGTCCATATGTTATTGGATCTAAAGATGTAATACCTAAAGAAAATGCAACTAAAGAACCAGCACCTGAACCTCTTCCTGGGCCAACTGGAATATCATTTATTTTAGACCACTCGATAAAATCATGAACAATTAGGAAATAGCTGGAAAAACCCATGGTTTTAATCTGATCTAACTCATAATCTAACCTTGATTTATATTCTCTTTGTTTGCCTGTATCAAAATCTTTAATGTAGGTATTCAGTCTTGTATTTGAAAGTTCTGCTAAATATGAATCAAAATCATGTTTTTTTGGAACAGGGTATTCGGGAAGAAAATAACCTTTGGTTTTAAGAGATACATTACATTTTTTTGAAATTTCGTTTGTATTATCAATGAGAGATATACAATCATTAAATAAATTAGTCATTTCTTTGGGAGATTTAAAATACTGTTGTTCTGAAAATATCTTCTCTCTATGGGGATCATTCAAAGTTTTACCTGTATTAATGCAAACTTTTGCTTCATGGGTCTCAAAATCATCTTTATTAGAAAATAAAACATCATTTGTAGCTACTATTGGAATACCTTTCTCAACTGATAAAGGAAGAACCTTATTAAAATAATTAATCTCATCAATTCTATTTGTTCTTTGAACTTCGATAGCAAAATCCTCATCAAAGTTTTTTCTTAAAATCTCAATAAAATTATTAGCCTTTTCAATATTATCTTTCCTAAGGTGCTCAAAAATATGACTTTCCTTTCCTCCAGAAATTACGATAATGTCATTTTTTAGTGTTATTAAATCTTTAAATTCAATCATAGGATTCTTGAAACGATTGTTATTATGAGCATTTGATAGAATTTTCATAAGATTTTTATGACCGATATTTGTTTTAGCTAAGCAAAGCAGTTCATAGGAATGTTCATCTTCTTCAAATAAAAGCCTTATAGATGCACCTGAAATAGGTTTAATACCAGCTGATTCGCACTTATTAAAAAATTTAACTAAACCAAACATATTTGATTTATCTGTTAAGGCAACTGAAGGGACTGAAGATTGAACTGCATTTTCAACTATTTGATCAACAGTTAATAATCCTTGAGTAATGCTATATTCTGATGAAACCCTCAAATGAGAAAATAATTCACTCATTTACTGGTATCCTTTAAGTGAAATAATTTTTTTAGCTGTGTCTGAAAACCCTTGACCCTTTAAAATATTTTTCAATAATTCAGCATTTTTATCGCTTTCTGCAATAAGTTTTGGAATTCTCTTGAGTGCACTTTTAATATTTGATAATTTACAATCCCTTTGGACTAGCTCTGGATAATAATTTTTATTGAGTAATATATTTGGAAGTCCAATATTTTTAATTTTCATCATTTTAGAAATAATAGAATAATTTAAAAAATTAGTTTTATAACAAATAATTGGAGGGCAACCTAAAACTGCTGACTCTAAAGTAGCAGTTCCTGATGTTGTAATTGAAAATTCAGAAATTGATAAAAAATCTTGTGTAGCTGCCTCTTTTATAATTATCTGTTTTGGTGATGAATTTAGAAAAGTATTAATATATTTTGTTACCTTTTGATCAGCTGCTGGAATTAAATAGACATAATCCCTTCCTTCCTTAGTTCTTGAATAATAGTTAATGAATTGCAGAAATATAGGCATCATAAATTTAATCTCTGATATTCTGCTGCCAGGTAAAATAGAAATGAACTTATTGTTATCACTTAAATTATATTTATTAAATACTTCTTTTTTGTCAATCTTGCTTATATCTGAGAAAGGGTGACCTAAATGGATGCTGTTATGTTTAACTTTTTTGTAATAACTATCCTCAAAATCGAATAAGCATACAGTTAGATCTATAAATGCCTGTATGGACTTAATTCTATTTTGACGCCATACCCAAACTGAAGGACTTACGATCTGAATATTTTTACTCTTATGTTTCTTTTTAAGAGCTTTATGAATCCCTATATTAAAATCTGGTGAATCTATTCCTATAAAAATATCTATGTCGTTTTTAATAAAAAATTTTATTAAATCATTTCTTAAATTCTTTAACTTTCTAATATTTAATAATGGGTCTATTAATCCCATAATTTGCAATTCTGAAAAATCAAATTTAGATTTAACGCCTAATTCTTCAAGTTTAGGGCCGCCCACTCCAAATAACTTAATATTAGAATTTTTTTTAATTTCGCCTATTATTCCTGCTCCAAGCATATCTCCAGAATGCTCACCACAGACTATCCCTATATTTAAAGACTTACTTTGAGACACTTACCTTAAAATACCTCTTTCAGATACTTCAATTGATTTTATGAAAATTTCTACATATGGATCTTTTGATATATTATGCAGTTCTTTAATTTGTTTAAGGGCTTCTTCTATTTTTAAATTTTTCCTGTAAAGCAACTTATAAGCTTTTTTCATTAAACTTACTGACTCTTCATCAATATCATTTCTTTTCATACCAATTGAATTCAAACCTATTACTCTTGCTGGATCTGAAGCAACTTTTACAAATGCAGGCACATCCATAGTTATCGAAGTATTCATACCTGCAAAAGAAAAGTCACCCATCTTACAAAATTGGTGAACTGTGGTAATAGCTCCAACGTTTACATTATTACCAATAGATACATGTCCGGCAATACCTGCAAGATTAGCAAAAATATTATCGTTACCAACATTACAATCATGTGCAATATGAGAATATGCCATAAATAAATTATTTGATCCTATAGTCGTTAATCCTTGATCCTGTATCGTCCCTCTGTGAACAGTAACACCTTCTCTAAAAATATTATTATTTCCAATAACTAATTTTGTTTTTTCACCTTTATACTTCTTGTCAGGTGTATCATCGCCTATTGTTGCAAATTGAAAAATAGTATTATTTTCTCCAATTATTGTTGGGCCCTTTAAAACAACATGACTTAAAATTCTAGAGCCCTTTCCAATCTCAACATCTGCTCCGATAATGCAAAAGGGTCCAATTTCTACAGACGATTCAATTTTTGATGAAGGGTGAACAATTGAAGAAGAATGAATACTCATTTAGCTTTCCTATCTGCACATAATATTGTTGCAGAGCAAATTAGTTCACTCTTAAGCTCTGCTCTACAATCAAATTTCCAAATACCCCTTTTCTCACTTATCACCTTACTATACAGATCTATACTATCTCCTGGTCTTACTCTTTTTCTAAACCTCACCTTATCTACTCCTGCTAAAACATAAATAGATCCAGCTTCTGGTGTTTTATTCATTAATGAAAACCCTAATATTCCTGATGCTTGACCAAGTGCTTCAATAATTATTACACCTGGAAATATGGGGTTATTTGGAAAATGGCCTTCTAGAAAATACTCATCCTCTAAAATAAGTTTCTTACAATGAATCTCATTATTATCTTTAATATTTATAACTTCATCAATAAATAAAAAAGGTTCTCTATGAGGTAGATATTTTTTAATATCTTCTTTTTTAATTTGCATCTTATTTATCTAATTTTTTAATCAAAGTAGCAGTTTTAGCCCAATCTTTATGTTCTTGAGCTGGCATTATGCCAATATAATTACCTGATTCAGTTATATTTTTTGTTATTAATGTGTGTGCTCCAACTTGAACATCATTACATATCTCAAGATGTCCAAGAACTCCTGACAAACCACCCATTTTAAAATTCTTCCCGATCTTTGTTGATCCAGCGATTGCACAAGAAGCAGCGATTGCAGAATTTTCTCCTAGGACTACATTATGAGCAATATGTATTAAATTATCTAAAATTACCCCATTATGAATTTCTGTATCATCTAAAGCGCCCCTATCAATAGTACAATTTGCGCCGATTTCAACATTTTTACCTATCTTTAATCCTCCAAGCTGTTCTATCTTTACATATTTATTTTTAGTTTGAGCAAACCCAAAGCCATCTGAACCTAATACAGATCCATGATGTATTGTCGTATTAGAAGATATTGTTACATTTTCTACAATAGAACAATTAGCATTTATAATCACATTTTCATCAATCACACAATTTGGTCCAATATAGACATGGGGTCCAATATAAACGTTTTTGCTTATTTTAGAATCTTTAGAAATTGCTGCACTTTTATCTATGAACGGAAATGCATTATTAGATTCTTTTTTAAAGAGTTTGCTTAAAGTAGCATAGGCTAAATATGGATCTTTAGATTTTAAATAATTAAAGTTTTTATCTTCTTTATAATCATCTTCTACAAGAACAGCACAAGCTTTAGAATTTATTAAATCATCACTATATTTTGCATTAGTTAAAAATGTTATTGATGTTTTTGATGCATTAGTAATAGTAGATAAGTTATCTACGATACAATTAGGATCTCCAATAACTAATGATTCAGTAAGTTGTGCTAATTCTCCTAATCTAAAGCTTTTCTGGTTAGACACTACTCAGACTGTGAATCGCCCTCAATGGCAGCAACATCTAACATAGATGTAACATCATCAGTAAGGTCTAGAGCAGGATCACTAAATAACATGGTTTCATTTTTAGCTAACAATACTTTAATTTGTTTAGCAGAAATTAACTCACCAATAATTTTTTGCATTGCTGGACCGGTATCTGCAAAAACTTTCTGTGCAGTTTCTTCTTGTGCTTGCTGAATTTTGCCTGCAAGAAACTCTAAGTCTTGTCCCTTGTCTTGAATATCTTTTTGCATTTGAGCGATTTCTGATTGTGAAAGCGTTTCAAGTTCTTTCTGCAATTTCTCTGCTATAGCCTGTCTGTCCGCTTGTAACGACTGAGCCTCTTCTAAATTGGAAGAATAGTCTGCATCTTCTTCTAATGCTTTAAAAGCATCAGCAGCAGCTTGAGTAGATAATACAGCTGTCCTCATATCAATAACCGCAAGGCCATCAACCGCCAAAATAGGCATTGCTATAAATAATATTGTTAATAGATAAAGTTTTATTATATTTCTCATACTTACCTCTTATTAGTTCAGACCATTTTATATTAACTAGAAAACATTTCCTACTGTAAATTGGAATTCCTCTGTTCTCTCTTGTGGACCAGCATTAGTTGGTTTTGATATTGCAAAACTCATAGGCCCAAAACCAGTTATCCATGTAACACCAACACCATATGAATAACGTAAATCTTCTACAGCAGGCTTATAACAATTTATTTGATAATCTTTACAATTATCTGAGAATACATTGCCAAAATCAAAAAAGAATGCAGATCTCATAGATCTTTGATCTTCAATAAAAGGTAATTTGAAAATTAATTGCATACTGCCTTCAACTTTAATATTGCCACCTATTGGGGCATCTCTATATCTAGATCTTTGATTATTGCTTGCATAAGGATTATAGTATGGTTCATCAGGTACACCATCACCATTGGTATCAACTAAATTTGGACAGGTTCCTTCTTCATAATTAAATTCATAACAAGGCGCATCTGTACTCCTAGGGCCGAGTGTATTTGACTCAAAACCTCTTAAAGACCTAGGCCCACCAGCATAGAAATTTTGGAAAAATGGAGTCTCTTGAGTATCACCATATGCATCTAAATAACCTAATTCACCTTGAAAACCAATTACAAAATTTGATGATAATGGTTGATAAAATCTTTGTCTAAGATTTATTCTGTAATAATTTATATCGCTTCCTGGTATTGTTGCACTTAAACTTAAAGCTGTTGAGGAGCCGTCTGTTGGGAATAAACCTCTATTTAGAGTTACTCTTTGCCATGAAATTCCAGCTGAAAGTGTTTCAAAAATATTTCCTTCAGCAGATACAAAATCATATATCTCTCTAGCTGGTAAAGTTCCTATATCAATATCAGTTTTATCATAAGTTATATCAAAATTTAAGCGTTGAACATCTGAGATGGGATATCCAAATTGTGCTCCAAATCCATATGAATTTGATAAATAGTTTGCAACTTTAAATTCTCCATAATCTGTTTCTCTTGAATAAACATTATAACCAAGACTTACTCCATCTTTAGTAGCATATGGATCTAAAAAAGAAATATTATACATTTCACTGTAAATATTTTTATTTATTCCAATGCCTACAGTATTTCCGGTGCCTAGAAAATTTTGCTCCTGTAAATTAAATCCTAACATTAAGCCAAAATCACTATAACCAATATTTCCACCCAAGCTTCCTGTTGATTCCTCTTCAACACTATAAAGAATATCTATTTGATCATCAGTTCCAGGAACTGGAATTGTCTCAACATTGACTTCTTTGAAGTAACCAAGCCTTTCTAGCCTTACTTTTCCGGCCTCTATACTGTTATCAGAACTCCAAGCCCCTTCAAACTGTCGCATTTCTCTTCTTAGAACATAGTCTTGAGTGATATTATTTCCAGCAAAAAGTATTTTTCTTGTATAGGTTTTTTTCCCTGGTTCTATTGCAAAAATTAAACCAACTTCGTTTGAACCCTCATCAACCTCTGTATTGCCAGTAACTTCTGCAAATGCATATCCCATATTACCCAATATACTAGTAAAAAATTCTTCTATACTAGTAATAGTAGCTTGGGAATAAGTCGTTTCTTTTAGTGAGTTTGTTATTTCTATGTATGCTTCTTCTTTAAAAGGAATATCGCCAACAACATCAACATTCTTTATAGTATATTTTTCACCTTCAGTTACATTAAAAGTTATAAAAATAGATCTTTTATCTCTCGATAAACTAATTTGAGAGGATTCAATAGAAAATTTTAAATAACCTCTATCTCTATAGAATGATTCTAGTGTTTCTATATCTCCTGTAAGCTTTTCTCTTGAATATTGATTGTCATTGTTAAGGAAAGAAAAAAATGAGCCTTCAGATAACTCAAAACCATTTAATATTTCTTCTGTGGTATAAATTTCATTTCCAGTAATATTTATTTTTGCTATTTTTGCACTTTTACCTTCATCAACTTCTATATTAATTTCTATTCTATTTCTGGGTTTGTTTATCTCTTCTACATTTACACTTGCGCCATATCTTCCATTGGAAGCATATGATCTAACTAATTCGGATTTAACTTTTTCTAGGGTTGACCTTTTATAAACCTCTCCTTCTTTAACTCCAACACCATCTAAACTTTCAACTAATTGTTCGGTTTTCAAAGCTTTATTACCTGATAGTTCTATAGCAGATATCGATGGCCTTTCCTCAACAGTAATTATCAAAGTATTTCCATCTTTCCCAATTTGGATGTCATCAAATTGCTCAGTTGAAAATAAAGACTTTACGATATCATTAGATTTCCTAAGATCTATTCTGTCACCAACACTTATTGGAATAACATTAAAAATGCTTCCTGTAGAAACTCTTTGTAATCCTATGATTCTAATATCGCTTACTAAGAATTCATCAAAAGCCAATAGTTGGAAACTTAATAAAAAAGTAAATATAGTTAATTTTAATCTTTTCACTCTTTGCCTTACTTATAGGAATCTTGCTACATCATTAAAGATAGCAAAAATCATTAACATTACTACAATAGCCGCCCCGCCTGTATAAATCATGTTTTCTACCTTTTCAGGAAGTGGTTTTCCTCTTATAGCCTCTACTCCAAGCAATGTTAACTGCCCTCCATCAAGAACTGGTATTGGTAATAAATTTAAAACCGCTAAGCTAATGCTCAGTAAAGCCATTAAATACATAAAGGGTAAAAATCCAGCTTGAACAGTATTTCCTGCCATTTGTGCAATTCCTATCGGTCCACTTAAATTCTCAGTACCCATATTTCCAGTTAACATCTTTCCAATAAATTGGAGAGTTTTCATGCTTAGGTTATAAGTTTCATAAACTCCTTTTGAGAAAGATTGAATCAAAGTTCTTGAGGTGCCAAATGAAACTCCTAAGACACCAACTGTTTCACTCAAATTTATTTTAGAACCAACTGTGACAGGTATGTATAAAATATCTCCATTTCTATTTATTTTAAACTCAATATTTGTATTTGGATTGTTTGAAACTACTGAACGAATATCATCTGCAAAATCTATTGTTCTTGAACCTATACTTAAAACTTCATCATTGGGTTTTAATTTAGCTATATCAGCTGCACCTCCCGATAAGACATTACCAATAATAGGTTGCATCTTATAAATAACATCTATTCCTAAATAAGCCATTGGATTATTTTGTGATTCGGAAGTTGGAAGAAAATCTAAAACATTAACTTCAATATTAATAGGATTGCCATTGTCTGCTCTTAGGACTAGAAAATTTAGATCTCCTGAATAACCTGCATATGAAAGAAGCTCAAGATTAATATCTTTAGCATCTTTTACGATTGAATTATTTATTGATATTATCTTGTCATTTTTTTCAAAAGATACATTACTTGTAAAATTGGTTTGACTATTTACTTGATTAACCACTGGAACAGTTTGTGGATCAATCGTGTTAAAAAATATTATTGTAAAAATAAATATTGATAATAAAAAATTCGCTAAGGGTCCTGCAAACATAATTAAAGCCCTTTGCCATTTTGGCTTAGAATCAAATGTATTTTTTAGCTGATCTTCAGATAATTGATTCTTTACCTCAGGTTCTAACTCTATAAGCTTATTTGTTATCATTGATACATATCCACCAAGAGGTATTGCAGAGAGAGCAAATTCTGTTCCATGTTTATCATATTTCTTATAAAAAACTGGACCTAATCCTATAGAGAATCTTTGCACGTGAACCTTACACATTCTAGCCACAATAAAATGACCAAATTCATGGATTGTCACAAGCACTCCTAATAAAACTAGGAAAGCTGATATGTAAACTAAGTAAATCATATATTTTTTATTCTAAACAAGAGATTTTACCACCTTCTGTGCCTCTATGCGTGTAAGCATATCAGCCTCATTGATTGTTTCCAAAGATAAATCATTAGACAAATTACATTTATCAAAAGTTCGATAAATTACTTCATAAATCTCAACAAATTTTATTTGTTCACTTAGAAAACTTTCTACAGCAATTTCATTTGCTGCATTAAAAATTGTTCCAAGTAAACCACCTTTATTGCAAACCTCTCTAGCGATATCTTGAATTTCAATTCTATCTCTTGGGAATTCCTGAAATGATAATTCAAGTTTTGTAAAGTCTAGAGTATTAAAATCTATTGTTAGTCTATTTTCATCAGACAATGCATGTGCGATTGGAATTCTCATATCAGGCTTGCTTAATTGACAAATACTTGAGCCATCCACATAGGTAACTATAGAGTGAATTATGCTTTGTGGGTGTACAACTAAATCAAAGTATTTTTCATCAAGGTCAAATAAATATTTTGCTTCAATTAACTCTAAGCATTTATTTACCAGGGTAGCCGAGTCTATTGAAATTTTGCTGCCCATTTTCCAATTTGGATGATTTAGTGCGTCACTTTTTGTAACATCTTTTAGATCTGAAAGTTTTTTATTTATAAAAGGTCCTCCAGATGCTGTAATGGTTATCTTCTGAACATCTTCTATTCCTTTCTCACCAGATAAACATTGGAAGATTGCATTGTGCTCGCTATCGATAGGAATAATTTCAGAATTATTCTCTTTTGCTAATGGTAGGATTAAATCTCCTCCAGTTACTATACTTTCCTTGTTTGCTAATAAGATTTTCTTTCCTGAGCTTGCCGCTAAGTGTGTCGCTTTAAGCCCTGCAAAACCTGATATAGCTGAAATTATAATATCTACTTCTTGGTGATTTATAAGATCTTTTAATTCTTTATCTCCATTAAGATGTATTATGTCCTTTGATTGGTTATGATTTATAAAATCCTCCAAGGCTGCATTATCTTCTATATAAATAAAGGAAGGTTCTAATTCATTTATTATTTTTGTTGCTTCATTAATATTGTTATTTAAGGAAATACCAAAAAGATTTAATTTTGATTTATTTTCATTAATGACACTAAGGACACTCTTACCAATACTGCCTGTTGCACCTAATAAAAGTATATTTTTCATATTGTGAACATTACTATGCTAATGATAATCAAAAGAGGTGTTGCCAAAAGATGTGAGTCAATTCTATCTAATATCCCGCCATGACCGGGAAGAATGGCGCCCGTATCTTTTGTTCCGCTTAATCTTTTAAAATAGCTAATTAAAAGATCTCCAATGAATGCAAAAAAACCACCTAAAATAAAATATATAACAATCAAATAGCTATAATCTTGGGTGTACATCAATAAAATACTAAAAAATAATGATGCTAGTAATCCACCAACTAAACCTTCTAATGTTTTGTTTGGGCTAATTTTTTTTACAATATATGTCTCTCCAAATTTAGAGCCTATTATGAAGGCGAATGTGTCAAATAGTGCGGTATTAAAAATAATTAATCCATATTGAAAATATACTTCAAATTCGTTAAAACCTTTTGATATTCCAAGTGATATAAAATATATTGACCAAAAACCAAAATTTAAAATTAATAAAAAGCCAAGGAAAATTTTATTGAATTTATTTTTAATCCACTCAATCATTGCAAGCAAACATATGATTGAAATTAATATAGAAAATATCCAAATATTGGCAAATAAAATAGTCGCAACTATTGGTAAGATTATTACTATTGAAGTAATTATTCTTTTTAATAAATTTTTTTTATAGCCTTCTTCCAAACCTTCTACTCACATTCTTAAAATTATTTAAACATTTCTTATAATCGTTGGTTGTAAAATCAGGCCAATACTTATTAATAAACATTATCTCTGCATATGCTATCTGGAATAACAAAAAGTTGCTTATTCTATTATCCCCACCAGTTCTAATAAGAAGATCTATTTCATCAACAGGTACTGAAGAATTTTTGTTAACAGTCTTTTCATTAATATCTTTTATTTTTATTTCTTTAGAAAGCACCTTCAATGATATATTTTTCACAACATCTACAATATCTTGTTGACCTCCATACCCCAATGCAATGTTTAAATCTAATTTACTAGACTTACATTTGGTTGT
>CENF01048049.1_pt1 | contig 16821 bp, 14 predicted proteins | sample 361291 | NCBI WGS metagenome assembly CENF01 (sample SAMEA2619399, study PRJEB7988) | marine metagenome | isolation source: saline water (ENVO:00002010), including | reverse complement strand
GTCATCAATACACTCAAGGAAAATGACTTTGGCATCCCATTACAATTTGGAAATTTCCGTGATTAGCGAATACTGCATGGAGCCATAATGCCAGTGTGGGCTTGGAATAAAGAGCTTCCTGAAGGAAGCGAAGTGGTTATTTTTGACCTTGATGGAGTTATTAGCGATGCATCTCATCGACAACACTTTCTAAAAAAATCCGAAAAAGATTGGGATGGGTTCTTTTCCGCTTGCACTCAAGACCCCCCTATTTACTCGGGTTTACAACTCATTAATCTTATTAATCAATTGCAGGGTGTAATTATTCTCACTGCACGTCCTGTGACGATCCAATCAGAAACTCTTGATTGGTTGAAGCGTCATGACGTTGATTGGAATGCGCTGATCATGCGTTCTGAACAAGACCATAAGAGTTCTGCAGAGATGAAGCTCTTAGCAGTCAATGAAATCTCAGCTGCCTCTTTTGATCCGATCCTAGTTTTCGATGATGACCCAAAGAACATTGCGATGTTCAAGGAACAAGGTATCCCTGCGGTTTCTGTGTATAGCGGTTACTACGCTTGATTTTTCTTCCTCCTGCGCCGGTACAGCATTTGAAAATGAGCAGTTTGTTATTAATAATGATCGTTATTATGATTACTAGTGTTTGAAGGAATCTGATGCCGGGTATTACAAAGAAAATTGATATTGCTAGTTCGGTTGCTGAAGCATGGGAAGTTTTGGCATCGTTTGAGAGTATTTCAGACTGGGCTGATAACGTATCTCACTCCTGTCTCCTCTCAGAGCAGCTTGAAGGGATAGGAACTTGCCGTAGAATACAGACTGGCAATTCTTCAGTTACCGAGCATGTGACAATATGGGAGGATTTAAGGCATCTATCTTACGAAATACGGGGGTTACCTCCTGTATTTAAACAAGTTTCAAATAGTTGGTCGCTCGAGCCAAGCGAGATTGGAGTTCGATTATCGCTAACTATTGAAATCGTTCCTATTCGTCGACCTGTCACCCCTATTGCTGGTTTAGCTTGCTTAGCATTTGGGAGAATCAATAGGGGCATGTTGAAAGATCTAAAGATATTTATTGAAGATGTACAGCCGCTAATGAAACTTGAAAATCAAATATCTGTTTTGGAGCAAAAGATTGAGGAATTGGAATCTCGAGATGAGTAATTCAAACCAGCCCGATGTAATTATTTTCATGACTGATGAAGAGCGAGCAATCCCGCCATATGAAACATCAAAAGTTTTAGAGTGGCGAGATAGAACACTTACCGGAAGGAATTGGTTCACAAAAAACGGGGTGAGTTTTAATCGACATTACACCGGTTCTTTGGCATGCGTGCCGAGTCGCCCGACGCTGTTTACCGGTCAATTCCCGGATGTACACGGTGTCACACAAACTAATGGGTTAGGAAAAGATGAACATGATTCTCGGATGAGGTGGTTACTCCCTCGGGAGGTTCCAACAATTGGCCATTGGTTTAGAGCGGCAGGTTATGACACTCATTATGATGGCAAATGGCACATAAGCCATGCCGACCTTATAGACGAGAGCACAGGAAATCCCTTAGCTTCTAACACGGCTGATGGGACTGTTCTCCAGGACGCTGTTGACCGCTATCTAGAGGAGAACCCCCTCAACGAATTTGGTTTCTCGGGTTGGGTTGGGCCTGAACCCCATGGAGCGCCTCTAGCTAATTCGGGCTTTATTCGCGATCCGCTGATCGCCGATAGAACCGTCAAATGGCTAGAAGAAAGATACTTGAATCGTGAATTAGGTGATGAAGATGCTCTCAAGCCTTTCCTATTAGTTGTGAGTTTTGTCAACCCTCATGACATTGTGCTCTTGCCTATGTTTATGCGAAGGCCGGACAGCAATCCAATTACAGCATCTGATCTTGACCCTCCAGATATCCCTGCACCTCCAACACGTTATGAGGATTTATCTACAAAGCCTGCCGCCCAGATTGCATACAAGAATTCTTACTATTCTGGGTATGGCCCGCAAAGAGTAGTGCAATCAACCTATGAAAACAATGAGCAGGAATATAGGAATCTTTACTATCGTTTACATGCTGAGGTTGATGGCCCTCTTGACAGGGTTAGGAAAGCACTGACTGTTGATACTTCACGAGAGAAGGTTATCTTTAGGACTTCGGATCACGGGGATTTATTGGGAGCTCATGGTGGCCTTCATCAGAAATGGTTTAATCTTTATGATGAAGCCACAAGAGTTCCATTTGAAATTGTTAAGTATGGAAACGAAAATGCTCCAAAAGGCATCGTCGATACGGTTCCAACTTCGCATGTTGATTTGATACCAACTGCTTTAGCACTTGCAGGGCTAGACCAGCATGAGCTTGGAAGAAGATTAGCTCCCTTATTCTCAGAATTCCACCCTCTTCCAGGCAAAGACCTAAGTCCGTTACTAACCGACCCCGAGACAGAGGAGTATAAGGATAGAGCAGTCTACTTTATGACACGAGATAATATGCTTGAGGGCGACACTCTTGCTTCCGGAATGGCCCGTGGCCTTGGTATGGCAGATAATCCTCCACGACCATTAAAAATACAAGTCGCTCCACATGTAAGCACTAACTTTGAAGGAATCGTTGTCAAGATTATTGATGGCGAAATTCCTGGAATCAATTCCTCTTTATGGAAAATTACTCGCGCTCATGATGATCCGGAAACATGGACTATCCCAAATAGAGCTAATCTATCGTCTTCGGGTGCAATGGGTGAAACTTACAGGACTAAGAAAGTTCCTGACCAATATGAGCTATACGACTTAACAAATGACCCTACTGAATCAACGAATCTGTGGAAAGAACCTAAGGCAAAGGATGTATTTGAATACATGAAGCGACGACTTCACAAGGAGAAGATTTATTCATTACCTAAACGCAATACTCCTCGTCCCTATGCGAAGAGAAAACCGCCTGAGGCACAATTAGCAGGAAAGACGCCACCAGCTCTGGCTCGAGGTTTACGCGCAATCCTTCGTAAAGTCGGAATGCATCCTGAAGATACTGAGGAGTTCGTGAAAGACGTAACCGGCAAACGAGCACTAATTGTGTGCACAAATACTGGTCAAATGTCTAATGGCAAATCAACCGGAGTGTTTGCATCGGAAATGACTGTTCCCTATTACATCTGGAGCGATGCCGGAATGGAAGTTGATATTGCAAGTCCGCTGGGAGGTGTGGTGCCCATTGACCCGCAGTCTTACCTTCCAGTAGTTCGAACTCGTTATGACGATAGAGCTCTCAATGATGGCCATCTCCAAAAAAACCTATCTGAATCTTTGGCTATGGTTGATGTAGATATTGATGATTATGATGTCATTTATTTTGCTGGGGGTTGGGGAGCAGCATTTGATCTTGGATTTTCTGAGATAGTAGGTGAGAAAGTCACGGAAGCGAATCAGAAAGGAAAGATTCTTGGTGGAGTTTGCCATGGGCCTCTTGGTTTCCTTAAAGCTAAGAATTCAAATGGTGAGCCCTTGGTTAAAGGGCGGCGTGTTACGGGAGTAACCGATAAGCAGGTTAGGGATTTGCGAATAACTGAGACTCCTCATCATCCAGAAACGGAATTACGGCGACTTGGGGCTGATTATCGTTGCGCTCATCGATTTAGGGACCCGTTTGCGAATTGGTGGGAAGTAGATAGAAATATTGTTACTGGGCAGAATCAGAATGCTGCGCCAATGGTTGCCAGAGAGATCATGGAGTTGATTTCTTAAGTCGGTTTTTTCTTGTAACTTAATCTTCGTCTGAGTGTTGGGCGCCTTCTTGGATTGCGGCAACAACGCTTTGATCAGCCAGAGTGGTTGTATCACCAAGGTTGCGGCCCTCAGCTACGTCTCGAAGTAGTCGTCTCATAATTTTTCCTGATCTTGTTTTAGGTAGGTCTGGGACGAGAAAAACAGCTTTAGGGCGAGCGATGGGTCCAAGTTTTTCAGCTACGTGTGTTCGTATTTCATTGCGGAGGTCTTCAGATGTTACAAAACTTTCGCGCAGAATGACATAGCCAATTATTGATTGTCCAGTCGTTTCATCGGCGGCGCCTACAACAGCTGCCTCTGCTACGGCTGGGTGATCGACCAGTGCAGATTCGATTTCAGCAGTAGAAATTCTATGTCCGGAGACATTCATCACATCATCAACTCTACCTAGCAGCCAGAGGTAGCCATCTTGATCGATTTTTACTCCATCGCCGGCGAAGTATTTTCCTTCGTATGTGCTCCAATAAGTTTCAAAATACCTATCTGGGTCCCGCCAAATTCCCCGCAACATTGAAGGCCAAGGGTGGGTGATTGTTAGATATCCGCCTCCTTGTTCAACTTTGTTTCCATCATCGTCTACAACTTCAGCAAAGATTCCTGGAATGGTGAAGCACGCAGACCCTGGCTTTGTTGTTGTGATACCTGGCATGGGGGTTATCATGTGACCCCCTGTTTCGGTTTGCCACCAAGTGTCAACTATCGGAGTATTACTGCCGCCTACGTGCTGGTGATACCACATCCAAGCTTCGGGATTGATAGGCTCTCCGACTGTTCCCAAAACTCGTAATGAGGATAAATCATGATTCAACAACTCATCGCTTCCCCATTTCATGAACGTTCGGATAGCGGTGGGAGCAGTATAAAGCTGTGTTACTTTATAGCGTTCAATGATGTCCCATAACCTATCTTTGGACCACTGCGTTCTTTCCTCTCCATTTCGGAGTTCTTTTCTGGGGGTATCAGGAGTTCCTTCATACATAATTGAAGTCGTGCAATTCGTGAGCGGGCCGTAGACAATGTAGCTGTGACCTGTTACCCATCCGATATCAGCTGCGCACCAGTAGACGTCTGTATCTGGATTCAAGTCAAATACATATTTATGGGTGAAAGCAACCTGCGTTAGGTAGCCAGCGGAGGTGTGCATAATCCCTTTGGGCTTAGCAGTAGTGCCTGATGTGTATAGGAGGTAGAGAAGTTGTTCTGCTGGCATTGGCTCAGGGTCACATATTGGCATTGCATCTTTCATTACGTCATGCCACCAAAAGTCTCTTTCAGATTTCATGTTGACGTCGATGTTGCACCGATTGACAACTATTACCGTTTCAACGGATTGGGCACCAGTTTCTAGCGCTGCGTCAACATTGATCTTTAAAGCTGACGGGTCTCCTCTGCGATATCCGGCATCAGCCGTGATGATCATTTTTGCTTCTGCATCTTCACACCTATCTATGATCGCATCGGGGCTGAAACCGCCAAATATGACTGAGTGAGCGACACCGATACGTGCACAGGCAAGCATCGCTATGGGGAGTTCAAGGATCATCGGCATATAAATGGCTACGGTGTCATTTTTTTTGAGTCCGAATTGCTTTAAGACATTGGCGAATTTTGACACCTCATCTAGTAATTCTTGATAAGTAATTGACTGTGTGTCCCCTGGTTCGCCCTCCCAGTGATACGCCACCTTGTTGCCTTTCCCATTTTCAACATGGCGGTCAAGGCAGTTATATGAAATGTTAAGTTCGCCATCTGAAAACCACTTAGCATATGGGAGATTCCATTCAAGAGTATTGGTGAAGTCTTTATCCCATGTAAGTAATTCTCTTGCTTGTTTAGCCCAAAACGCCAAATAATCCTCAGACGCTTCGTTATAGATTTGTGGGTTATTGAGTAAAGCTTTTGAAGCAAAGGTTTCTTGTGGTGGGAAAGTTCTATTTTCTATATAGAACTCTTCAATGGCTTGATTGTCCGACATATAACCTCATTTATTTATTTGGTTAGAGATTACTCGGTCAGTTAGTTATAGGCGACCTATGGTGATGATTTCACTAGCCATTCAAGCACTTTAAATGAGCCTAGTCCGCTGAGGTCTGTGAGTGCTTCAGACTCCCTTATTGCGCTTCTTGCTTCAAGTGCTGATAGGTCTGGATTATGAGCATGTTTTTTCCATTGCTGTTTGCTCTTCTCTACATAATGTTCTATCCCTAATTCTTGTAGCCATTGAGCTTGTGTTTTGGTTGAATCAGGAGGTAACACTTCAGATAACTGACTTATGTCGACGTCGGTGGTGATATCTAGTTGTCCAATATTTTTTAGCGGGTTACCGTTTGTTTGATGCTGGTGGTATGTTCTTAACCAGTTTTCCTTCTGCTGGTACCTAAAGCTATCGACTGCATAATCAATTACGATGATTCTTCCATTCTGCAAGATTGCTAAGGCATCTTTGAGCCATCTTTGTGCTTCTCGCTGGACGGGAATTCGTGCATTCGGTTTTCCCAGTTTGTAAGACGGAGCATTCTTGTTATTTGGTATTAATATTTCGACGATGTTTTCATTTTCTACTGTGACTTTTACTTCCATCCAAGAACCATCATCTTGTGACTCGAAAATATCGAACGGCATATTGTCTAAAAGCTCGTTTGCGAAAATAATGCCAATCTCTATTTCTTCCGGCATTGATGGAAGTGTCTGTATTGTGGTTGGGTGACTTTGGCTTTGTTGAGAGCTAGATTCTACAGCAATGTACTTAAGTGCACTTTTGCACTTCATCTGAGATCGTAAAATTGATTTGGCTAGTGTTCCTGGTCCAGCTCCGCATTCAAGAAAAGTGAAATGGGATGGCCGGCCAAACTCTATCCAGAGCTTATCGATCGCTTCAGCGATAATTTTTCCGAATAATGGCCCTACTTCAGGGCTAGTGATAAAGTCTTTTTTTCTTCCTGCGCCACCATGAGAGTAGAACCCTTCAATCTCGTCATAGAGAGCGAATTTCATAAATTCGCTGAAACTTATAGGCCCGTTCTCTTTTATTTTCGTTTTTATTTTTTGCGTAAGTGTCATGCTGATTCGCTTCTAGGCTACAGCATTTAGTCTCTTTGCCGCAGGTGCTACATTGCTAACGAGATGAGGGAGACGTCCGTGAAGTGGGTGATAATTCCGGGTACGATTCCGAAAGCTAAAGTTGTTGCCACGGTGATGACAAGTGCAGTTGATAGCGATACTGGAACTTTCATTTCTGACGTATGTGAATGGTGTGGTTCTTCAACCCACATTTTCATGGCTATCCGACCGTAGTAGCCAAACGCTATAACGGCATTGATTGCGGCTATGACGGCTAACCCGTAGCCCCAACTTGTATCGGCACTTGTTAAAGAGGTAAAGACTGAGAATTTAGCGAACCAGCCTCCGAGTGGAGGCACACCGGCAAGTGAGGCTAAGAAGATTGTCATCATTACTGCGAGAGCAGGTGATGTTTTAAATAGCCCGTTGTAGCTTTCAATTTGACCGGACTTGGTTGTTCTTGCAACCGATAAGATAATTGCGAATGCTCCGAGATTCATTGCTGCGTAAATAGCTAGATAGGTAACGACTGCAGAAACAGACTTATCGGCAATCTCTATACTCTCACCAGCTACGGCTAGGGGTGCCAGCATAAATCCTGCTTGAGCGATGCCTGAATAAGCCATCAGGCGTATTAGGTTTGTTTGTCGAAGCGCCATTACATTCCCTGCAGTCATCGACAATGCAGCAAGTATCCAAAGCAGTGGCTGGAATACGTCTTCTCTGTCAAAGAAACCGACAACAACGAGATTCATTAGGGCTACGAAACCTGCTGCTTTGGAGGCTACTGCTAGGAAAGCTGTTACAGGGGTTGGGGCTCCTTCATATGTGTCTGGGGCCCAGGTGTGGAAAGGGAAAGCTGAGACTTTGAAAGCAAAACCGATTACAACGAATATTATTCCTAGAGTGATTATTGAGGTGCTTGATTCGCCAGAGCCAATTGAGCTATTTATTTCTTGGAGTATTGTGCTTCCGCTAACTCCGAAAATAAGTGACATTCCATACAGCATGATTGCTGAGGCAAAGACGCCCATTAAATAGTATTTCAATCCTGCTTCGTTGCTCTTAAGGTCTCTTTTCCGCCATGTCGCTAACATATATGCGGGTATTGAGAGTAGTTCTAGCGCAACGAATATTGTGATTAGATCTCGGGCCGAGGCCATGATGACCATTCCCAGGATTGAGGATACGAGCATCCCGTAGTATTCGTTTTCCCAGTATTCTCCTTCTGCTATGTAATTTGTGGAAAGGAGAACCACTAAGTAGCCACTCAGCAAGAAAATTGCTTTGACGATGAGCGAGTATTTGTCAACGATGAAAGCGCCGTTAAACATGCTTCTGTCTTCTGAATCTATGGCGAGTGTGAGAATTGGTATCAGTGGGGCAAGTAGGAATAATCCAGCTAGAGCTGAGGTCATTGCTCTTCCCTTTTCTCTCCAAATAACGTCAACTAAAGTTATGATGGCTCCACCACCCAAAAGACAAAGCTCTGGTGCGACTGCATGCCAATCGATTGGGGGTCGAACAAACTCAGGAGTTGAGGCGAGGAGATTCCCTAGGGCGGATGCTGCAGTTAGCATGTGTTACTTACCTGCCTCTTCAAGAAGATTCCTGATACTGGTAAAGCAATCTTTTCCTGCTGTCTCTCCATTACTTTCAAGACAATTTTCAACTTCTTGACCTTGGATATCAACGGTCAATGATTTCACGACAGCGTCATCAGTTGTTGAGAAGATTGGTCTTGGATATAACCCGAAGAAGAGAATTAGAGCAAGAATAGGAGCCCATGTGATCCACTCATACCTCTTCACATCTGTAATTTCGGGATTATCTTTGAACTCATCAGTGGGAGTCCCCATTGCTGTCTTTTGTAACATCCAGAGAAGGTACCCTGCTGCTAGAACCGTACCTAAAGCGGCTACGACCATATATACCCGGAAAGTGGTTTCTGAAAGAATTGCTGCTGGGTTGTAGCTAGCCAGAATAGCTGGGAATTCTCCCCAGAATCCAGCTAGTCCTGGTAGGCCTAAAGAAGCCATCGCACAGAATCCTAATATCCAACCCATTCGAGGTGCTGATATGAGTAGGCCGCCAAGCCGATTCATATCCAGTGTGTGGTAGCGATCTTTCATAGAACCGGCAAGGAAAAATAGCATTCCGGTGATTAGGCCGTGGGCAACCATTCCAAAGATTGCAGCATTTATACCGAAGTCAGTGAGTGTCGCAATTCCGAGCATTACGAACCCCATATGGGCTACTGAAGAGAAAGCTATAAGTCGTTTCATATCGCGTTGGGCCAAACATCCAAGCGCCCCGTATATGATTCCGATGACTGCGAGCAGGCCTATGAAAGGAGCCCATGCAGCGGCGGCCTCTGGAAGCATTGGGATAGCGATTCTGATAAAACCATACGTTCCTAATTTCAGAAGCACTGCTGCAAGTATAACTGACCCTACTGTAGGAGCTTGTGTGTGAGCGTCGGGGAGCCATGTATGGAATGGGAACATTGGGACTTTCACTCCAAATCCGACGAACATCCCTGCAAATATCCAAAGTTGCGCTGTTCGGCTAATTCCAAGAGTAGCTCCTTCGGAGAGGGCGACCATCGAGAAGGTTTGTGCTTGATCTCCGACGATTGTTCCGTCCGCTAGGAAGTAAAGAGCCAGGAAACTTACGAGCATCAAAGCGGAACCGAACATGGTATAGAGGAAGAATTTTAAAGATGCGTATCTTCTGTCGTCCCCGCCCCATACTGCGATCATGAAGAACATTGGTAAGAGAACTACTTCGAAGAAGACAAAGAAGAGAATTAGGTCTTGGGATACGAAAGTTCCGATCATTCCTGTTTCAAGAATAAGAATTAATGAGAGGATGGCTTTTGGGTTTCGTGGTTCGGGGAAATGCCCGAATGTATAGAAGATGCACAAAGGAACTATGAATACCGTTAGCGCTATGAGCGGTAGCGACATTCCATCAACACCTAATATGTAGCGGCTATTTATAACCCCTATCCAATCCTCATCAACAACGAATTGAAGATCTGCTGACTTTCCATAGTCAAAAACGATGAGCATGAATGCTCCGAGTGCGGCCGTTATTAGGGTTGTAAGAAGGGCCACTCCTTTAATTAAATCTTCTTGCGCTTTCGGGATGGCCATTACGGCAGCTGCCCCCGCAAGCGGAAGAAAAATCATCAGGCTGAGGAGCCAATTATTATCAAAATCCATATCAGTTTCTCCTAGACAAACACAATAAACAAGCCAGCCAATATTGTGGTGGCTGCGAACATAATGGCGGCATATTGGTGAACCTTGCCGCGTTGAACAATAGTACGAGTGGTTTCACCAAGACCTTCAGATGCTTTACCTGAGAGGTTTACCGCTCCGTCAACCAAGTTCTGGTCAATCTTTTCATAAACAAAGGTCGCTGAATTTGCCGCCTGTTTTCCAACTTGGTTGACAAGTCCATCAATACCTTTTTGGTTCGTCCAGTACGCTGCATCTGCAACGGGACCCTTAGTGCCGTTAGCTATAATGTCAGTATAAAGGTGATCCAGATAGTATTTTTGTTTAAGAACGGTATGCCCAGCTTTTGCCAATTTATTTTTTGAAGTTAGTCCGTTAGCGAGTTCCGTTGCTGCTGGACTTTGGGCATTGACTTTGATGAAGAAGTAGCGCGCCGCCAGGCCTACTCCTGTAAGAGCGACAAGAGTTGAGAAAATCGCTAGAGTCCAGCTCGGTGTGCCATGCGCTATTGCTGGGAAATAGTTGGCGACAGGTTCAACGTAGTGACCGAATCTCTCCTGCCAATTTGTTGTATTGCCCGTAAGGAAACCTACTGGCAAATTCAAAAAGCCTGCTCCTACTGCCATAACGGAGAGGATGATAAGTGGAATCGTGATTCTCTTGCCCGATTCGTGGGGGTCTCCATGCCCGTGGGTATCTCCTCGGAATTCACCAAAGAATGTTAGATATATGACTCTGGTCATGTAGGCGCATGTAAGTGCGGCACCAATTATTCCCATAACTAATGCGAAGACGTAGGAACCGTTTCCGCCAGTTCCGCCGAAAAGGCCCCATCCACCTGTTCCTACTAGGATCTCATCTTTTGACCAGAAGCCAGCAAGGGGTGGCAATCCCATTAGCGCAATAGTGCAAATGATGAATGTTTTATATGTCGTAGGCATGAATTTTCGCATACCACCCATAGATTTTTTCATATCAAAGCTGTGCACAGAGTGGCTAACGGATCCTGCTCCGAGAAAGAGACCTGCTTTGAAGAAAGCGTGAGTGAAGAGGTGAAACACTGCAGCTGTCCATGCGCCTACTCCAAGTGCCATAACCATGTAACCTAACTGAGAGACAGTTGAGTACGCGAGTACTTTTTTGATGTCATCTTGAACAAAGGCCAATAGACCCGCTCCAACTAGGGTTACCGCCCCGACAAGGGCAAGCACATTGAAACTAGATCCTGCAATATCGTAACCTTCAAAGAAGACTCCATAGAGTCGAGCAACCATGTATATTCCTGCTACAACCATTGTGGCAGCATGTATGAGTGCTGAGACAGGCGTTGGACCAGCCATGGCATCTGGTAACCAGGTATGGAGAATGAATTGTCCAGATTTTGACATAACTGCAGCAGTTAAACACAACGAGGCTATAAGGAGGGTGCTTTGCCCGATTTCGTTATTGATGGCAGCTACATTGATGTCAACGATACTCCAAGACCCTGCGGACCAGAACAGAATGATCATCCCGACTAAGAGACCCATATCCCCCACACGATTAGTTAAAAATGCCTTCAAAGCAGCATCGGAATTTGGTTTTTCTTCCCACCAGTGACCTATCAACGCAAATGAACATACGCCTACTAGTTCCCACCCAACGATTGTTTGGAGAATATTCTCACTCAGAACAAAGAAAAGCATTGAAGCCGAAAAGAGACTTAGGAAAGCGAAATAGTGGGTATATCTCCGGTCACCTGACACGTAGTCCGTTGAATAGATATGCACAAGCAGAGAAATTACTGTTACGACGAAAAGCATCATTACCGCTAATCCATCTACCATAATCCCAACTTGGAACTTCTTACCTCCAGTTTCCCACCAGGTGAATCTTTCAATTACTGCATCAACAGCGACTGCTTCGTATCCGGATTCTTCTCCTGCGGCATATACATTTATTTGCTCGGCCGATGCCACCTCAATAGGCTCTGCTAAGTCACTTTCTTCAAGGTTTGAGGTTGAAGTTTCACTGTATTTTTCTTCGGTTTCGTATGAGGATCCTTTTTTATAGTTGTCGCTTGCATTATCAACTTGGTTCATCCATTGACCTACACAGCAAATGGCAAGAATCAATGAGAGAGCAATAGCAGTGATACCAAATTCTGCTCCTTTGTATTTCATCTTTTTCCCAAAGAATAGAATCAGAAAGAAAGACAGTGCAGGTAGTGCAGGAATTAACCATGCCGTTTCTAGAAACCATCCGGTTGCTTGTACCGATTTAGTGGGTACGGCTGCTGCGAGAGTAAATAGATTTGCCATGTTCATCCCTTCATCTGATCTATTTCAGACAAATCAACATTTTTCTTGTTTCTAAATATCAAAAGAACGATTGCGAGCCCGACACCTACTTCTGCCGCCGCTATTGCTATCACGAATAATGCGAATACTTCTCCAGCAATATTATCTGTTAGTGCCGAGAAGGCTACTAAGTTTATGTTCACTGCATTGAGGATCAATTCGATGGACATTAGTACCATTACGCCGTTTTTACGCGCTAGTACTCCATAGATCCCTATGCAGAAGAGAACTGAACTCAAAAGAAGATACTGGGCGATAGTCATGCGGGTTCTTTCCTAGCAATGACAACGGCTCCTATAAGCGCTGCAAGGAGGAGCACAGAAACTGCTTCGAAGGGAATGATAAAATCGGAAAAGATAGAGTCAGATACTCTTGCTGCGTTTGTAACAGTTTCCTTGGGAAGTTCTTCTCCCCGATAGCTATCAATAATTGAATAAGACATGACGGCAAACATGAGTGTTCCAATCACAGCAGGTAAGACTCTATTAGGCATGTTTATATTTTCTTCTTCGCCGATACTTGCTTTCGTTAGCATGACTCCGAAAAGAAGCAGAACGATTACAGCACCGATGTAGACCAAGATTTGTGTCACCCCGACAAATTCAGCGCCCAGCAATAAAAACTGGCCGGCCACTCCAGCGAGAACAAGTACTAACCATAGTGCGGCATGCACAATGTTCTTTGTTGTGACGACCTTCAACGCTGAAATGATCATAAGAAGTGCAAGGATCGCGAAGAAGACATTTTGTGCAACCATTATCGCGGTACCTTTCTTACTTTCTGTTCTGAACCATCTTCATATTCCTCAAAATCTGGAACAGTCTCCATCCATTCTCCGAGTCTTTCCTTGTCATGAAGCAGGTCAGCTAACTTTAGTTCGGAAAATTCGTATTCGGGTGTCCAGAATAATGCATCAAATGGGCATACCTCTACACAAATACCGCAGAACATACAAAGAGAGTAGTCAATATCAAACCTGTCTAGAGCATTGACTTGTCGAGGTTTCCCTCCCTCTCTTCGAGGTGGTGCTAACTCTTTGTGTCCTTCAATATATATACACCAGTCAGGGCACTCTCGGGCACACAACATGCATGCTGTACAGTTTCCTTCATGAAGAGCTATGACCCCACGCGCTCGGGCTGGGGGTGCCTCTTTGACGTGTGGGTATTGAACGGTTAATGCCCCCTCGCTTGGTTTTGGGATTGGCTTTAGAAGCCCGTCAGGGAAGAGGGTTTTAATCATGGTCCTAAACGTAATTTTTAATCCCTTTAAAATTCCTGGTAATTGTGACATCAGTTCAAGCCTCCAATGCTATGAAGTTTCTTGTCGATTCTTTGTAGAAGTTTCATAGTGCCACCTTTAATACGCCTGTTATAGCGATATTTGCAAGACTCAGTGGAATCAGGAACTTCCAAGCTAACCTTTGTAGCTGATCTTCTCTGAATCTTGGGAACGTAAACCTAAACCAGAAAATTAGGAATGCAATGAGCATCGTTTTGGTCGCTAGTACTAAAGGTCCTATGACATTGAATATTTGGCTTCCGGCATCGATTCCTGGGACATACCAACCCCCGAAGAAAAGTACTGCAGCTATTGCAGAGAAAACACCTGCTGATGCAAATTCGCCGATGAAGAAAAGAAGGAACCTAATACCTGAATATTCCGTTAGGTATCCGGTCACTAACTCAGATTCTGCGACTGGCATGTCAAATGGTGCCTGGGTTAGTTCGGCCTGAACTGCAATCATAAAGATCACGAAACCAATAAATTGGGTGAGGATAAAGGGATTCCCTATTCCTCCCCAACCAAAAATTTCTCCTTCGGCCTGTGCCATTACAATGCCTTGCATATTCATTGTTCCAGCTTGAATTACTACGCCAACTACAGCGAGAATTAGAGGTAACTCATAGGCAATAAGTTGGCCCGCTGCACGGATTCCTCCTAAGAGGGAATATTTGTTTGCGGATGACCAGCCCGCCATCAAAATCCCTATGACCGAAACTGAGGACACTGCCATTGCAAAATAAATACCTGCATCAAGGTCAACGAAAAGAGCATCTGGTCCAGCTGGTAGGACTACGACAAGTAGGAACGTCGACATGAGTACGACAAATGGGGCCGCTGCAAAAACGAACTTATCTGCCTTCGATGGGAAGATATCTTCCTTCTGTATCCATTTGCCCACTTCAGCTAGTAGCTGTAGCGAGCCATATGGACCTGCCTCCATGGGACCGAGTCTGCTTTGCATGAAAGAAATGGCCTTGAATAGATAAAGGTAGACGATTGTTCCCGCTGGCAGTAGAACAGCTAAGAGCCCAATGGGAACCTTTATCAGGAACGTTTCCTGCCACCATGAAGGGTTGAGTGCGAGTAATTCAATCATCGGTCTATGTCTCCAAGAATGAAATACAAAGAAGCGAGTATGGAGATAATGTCAGGAACGAATACGTCCTTTAGGATCCATGGTGTGATAGACATATTTGAAAAACTAGCTGATCGTATTTTAACTCTGAAAGGGGTCAGGTCTCCTTTACTTACTACGTAATAGCCCATTTCTCCAAGTGGGTTTTCAGTTGCGACGTAGGCTTCTCCAGCTGGCACTTTAATGATCCTTGGGACTTTCGCCATAATTGGACCTGAAGGTATCGAACCAAGTAGTTGATCTATGATGTTGCAAGCTTCTCGTGTTTCTTGAAGCCTGACCCAAAATCTGGCGAATGAGTCGCCGTCAGGATGCGTCCAGACTTTCCAGTCAACTTGATCATAAACAAGTCCAACGTTGGCATCGCGTCTTATGTCCCAATCCACACCTGATGCCCTTAGATTTGCTCCGGATAGGCCATATGATAGGGCAACGTCTCCTGGGATGACTCCTATGTTACGGGTACGGGCTTGAAATATTTCGTTACCTAAGACTAGTTCTTCCATTTCGTCGCAGAAGGATTTCATTCTGTCAAGTGCGCCTCGTGTTTCTTCGATCCAGCCCTTTGGTAAATCGTCTTTGAGTCCACCTATTCTGTCGAAATTAGGGTGGAAGCGTCCTCCAGTGACACGTTCGATTTGGTTAAGTACGAATTCCCTGTCGCGGAATGCATAAAAGACAGGTGTGGTTGCGCCGACTTGTACGGCCATATCACCTAGGAATAGGCAAACATTAGCTATTCGGCTCAGTTCGAAAAGGATAGTTCGTATCCATTGTGCTCGCGGTGGTGCCTCGACTTCCATGAGTTGTTCGGCAGCAAGGATAAAGGGTACTTCATTTGCGAAACTTCCCAGCCAATCAATTCTGTTGATGAGTGTGGTTACTTGCGGGTAGGTACGAACTTCAGTGAGTTTTTCATATCCTCGGTGCATGTAACCCATAATTGGTTCTGCGGCGACTACTTTTTCTCCGTCTAATTTTGCGATGATTCGAAGAGTCCCGTGGGTTGCAGGATGTTGAGGTCCTAAATTGAGTGTCATTCCCTCATCAGTTTCAACTTCTACATTCACTCTTGCGTCAGCAGCTTGTGAAGCTATGTAGGCAAGTTGTTCATTTTCTGTGGATATGCTCATTTCTCTTCTCCGGGCATAGCTTCTACGTCAACAATTCCGGGCCATGGTTTCATTCGTCTTGATAGAAGTGGATAGTCTTTTCTTAGAGGATGGCCTTCAAAATCTCCAGGTAGGTATATGTTCCTTAAGTCAGGATGTTCATCAAAAGTCACTCCAAACATCTCTCGGGCTTCTCTTTCATGCCAGTTAGCTCCTGGATAAACAGGAATAAGGGATAATGCTCTTGGACTCTGGTCATCGAGGTCCGCCTTGACCATGATTCCTATCGCATTTGTAATTGAATAGAGTCGGCATATGAGTTGAAATCGAGTATCTCCTCCTGTATATCCCCATTCCATTTGTTCGGGTTCAGTGGATTCTTGTTCGGGTTCAATGTCTTGCTCTGCATCAAGTTCTCTCCCGTATGGTGATGGCATCCAGTCAATCACAGATAACCAATCAAAGAATGTGCAGTCCAATTCATCATGAAGGAATTGAGCTGTTTGTCGCCAGTTTTCGCTTGATACGCGTATCCATAGCCCTCTGTTTGGGGCTATGTGGGATGAGAGGACTTTTTCGCCCAATCCCTCAAGGATCTTATTCAGTGTTTCCTCAGCCTTTTCATCTATTTCAACGGTTTCTTCTTCTATGACTGCTACTGCGGTATCAGTTTCTGTAGCTTCTGATGCTGGCTCACCGGCAGCAGGTTGTTCAGCTTCAGCTTTTTCTCTGGCTGCTTGTGCTCTTTTTAGGAGGTGATCAGGGATCTCAGCCATGATTTCCTCCTTGTTCGTATTCTGTAGGTAAGGTTTTACTCAACAACAATTGGGTCACCTTTCCAACGTTCTGCCATATCT
>CENF01011332.1_pt1 | contig 16831 bp, 17 predicted proteins | sample 361291 | NCBI WGS metagenome assembly CENF01 (sample SAMEA2619399, study PRJEB7988) | marine metagenome | isolation source: saline water (ENVO:00002010), including | reverse complement strand
TAATTCTTATTTTTTTTATGAAAAAAAATTATTCATGAAAAGTATAACTCGTCTTGAAAGATCCCTTTCTAAGTTAGATAATTATAATAATGAGATGGCAAAAATTATTAAAAGGTTTAATTAATAATTTTTTTATCTTTGAGAATTTTAATATAATTTTCAACTATATTTTTGAATTTTAAACTATATGTTTTAGCTATGTCGCCCTGTTTAATAAGAGCTTCATTATTTAAACTGTGTAACTCTCTTATATTTTTAGTTATGTTTTCTTGAACTGTAATACTTTTATCGTGTTCTATTACAGTTATACCCTTAAGTTGCTTTAAATTTTCAATCTCTTCATAAAAATTTTCAATATTTGGTCCTACTATTATTGGCTTCCCATAGGTTGAAGGCTCAATTATATTCTGCACTCCTCTTTGCGAATATCCACCACCAACATAGACATACTTTGAATTACGATAAAATTTTGGCAAATCGCCAAAGGTATCTAAAATAAGGATACCAGTATTATTCCATTGCCCTAATATATTTTTATCCTTTGATAAAAAATGTGTTTTAATTCCGTTATCTTTAAAAAATTTAGCAATTTTTTTTGACCTATTTATATGTCTAGGAGCAATTACTGTGCCTATTCCATGATCTAATAACTCTTTGATAGCTTGAAGAAAATTCATCTCGTCTGGATTATGAGTTGAAGCCATCAAAAAATAGCTAAAAGTTTCTTCGTGCATTTCCTCAACTTGTCCACCATTTAGCTCATCTCGATCTTTGATAACAAATGGTGCGTATGAATACTTAAGATTTCCTACAGACAATAGTGATTTTTCTTTTATTCCAAGTTTCAAATATTTTTCTTTTTCGTAATTGGATTTACACATAATAAATTCACAATTCTCTAGAGCTTCTAAATAGATTTTTTTTATGAATTTTTTTTGATGTAAGTTTTTTTGTATTCTTGCATTAACAATACATAATTTGATGTTTTTTTTCCCGCAAATTTTATAAAAATTTGGCCAAATTTCAGTCTCATATATAAGAATACTTTTAATTTTTGATAATTTTAACCAACTGGAAATGCTAAAATTATAATCTAGTGGAAAATATATAACTTTTATGTCAGAAAATAATTCACTAGCACGAATTTTTCCCGAATATGTGTTAGTAGATATTATAACATTATTTGTTTTTTTAATTTCTTTAATTAACTCTTTTGCACCATTGACCTCTCCTAGAGAAGCACAATGAATACATAAATAATTTGTGCCATCTAATTTAGTTATTTTTCCTAGTCGATTTTTCAAGTAATCAAAATCATTATTTTTTAGACTTAGAAAAATAGAATAAATTAATATAAATGGAAATAATACTAGTAATAAAGAGGAATAAATAAATTTATAAATGTACATTTAATTTAACCAGCTATTAACAACTTTAACATCGTCAATAGATAAAGTTCCAATAGATTGCTTTAATCTTAACTTACTCATTAGGTAGTCATATTTTGATTTTGAGTAATTTTTTTTTGCTTTGAACAAATCTTTTAGAGCGAGTAAAACATCAGTTGTTGACCTAGTTCCAACTTCAAAGCCTGCTTTGTTATATTGCACAGATAGCTCATTTGATTCTAATGCTTTTTTAGATGCTTTCACTTTGCTAATACTTGATTTTAAATTTAAAAAAGCTTGCCTTGTTTCTCTAACAACTTCTCTTTTCTTTTTAATTAAATTATATCGGGCCTCTTCTTCTAAAAAGGATGCTTTTTTACTGTTATAATATGTATTACCTCCTATAAATATTGGTATATTTAATTCAATACCAATATAATCATTATTTGATTCAAAAGCTCCAGAAGAACCACCGCCTTTATCTGTTTCTTTTACTGTTCCATAAATATCAAGTGTTGGGAAGTGTTTTGATTGCTCATACTTAACACTAGATACCGCAATATCTTTTGCTCGCTTATAGGCAAGTAAATCAAGGTTTTGTTTTAGGGCAAACTCTTCCCATGATTTTATTTTGTCTGGAATTGGACTTTGAACTTTTATGTTTAGAGCTAGGGAGGAAAAGTTTTTAATTTGTTTTCCTGTCAATACATACAATGACTCTTTAGTGAGATCACTAAAATTTTCAGCTTCAATTAATTGTGTTTCAGATAAATCATATGATGCTTGTGCTTCAGCATAATCTGTTATTGCAATTAATCCAACCTCTAATCTTTTTTTTGACTCATCTAGCTGAGATTTGATTGCCTTTTTTTCTGATTTAGCATAAGAAATATTATCAATGCTATCTAAAATATTGAAATAAGCTTCCGCAACTCTAAGAATTAAATCTTGTCTGGCTGAATCTCTTTCTGCAAGTGACTTTGCTACTTCATACTCTGATTTTTCTAGCAAAGTGAATAAATCTCTTCTATATAGTGGTTGTTTTAAATTAATACTATATTCATCTGTCGTGAATTGAGAGGTTGAAGTTGATCTTCCATATACAGATCCATCGACAGACTCTCTTGTTCTTTGACTGCTAGCAGAAAATCTTAAATTTGGCAAAAGATATGATCTTGCTATTGGATAATTTTGCAATATAGCCCTATGTCTTGCTTCTGCGGATAATAACTCAGGGTCATTCTTAATTGCAATATTATATACATCGACTAAGTCTTCTGCATAAGTTGCATTCGATGATAAAATATAAAAATTTAAAGAATAAAAAAATAATAAAAAATATTTCATAAGTATAATTTTCTAATATACTGCCATCGCAGTATCAACTGTCTTAGCCCAAGAGTCTATTCCACCACTTAAGTTAATAATATTTTTAAAATCATTTTGTTGAAAATAGATACCAACCATTCTGCTTCTAACTCCATGATGGCAGATAAAAACTATATTTTCATGTTCATCGAAGTCATGCATTCTATTTTGAATTTCTGAAATGGGGATATGTATTGAGTCTTTAATGAAAGCAACATTGTACTCCCAAGTCTCCCTAACATCTATAAGAACCGTTTTTGGATTTTTTGCAATATATTCATTAAGCTCTGTAGCTTTCATCTCAATCATATAAGTAATTATTTTAAAAATTTAAATAACTTTTTTTGTGAATATTTTTTAATTGATCTAATGTTGTCTCAAATACTTGCTTAGATATTACTTTTTCTTCTGAAACACGTGTGATCATATTTACGGTCATTACAGGATGTTCTCCAATTACAACAAACATTCGCCCATTTACTTTTAAAGAGTCTTCAATTTTTTCAACTCTAGAGTCTACAGATCCAGTAAATACTATGACATCATATTTTTTTTGAGGAGTCCAGTTAGAAAAAACATCCTCATTTATAAAATTAATATTATATAAATTATAGTTATCAAGAGATAATTTTGCCTTGATTTGAATATTTTCATCCATGTCGACTGTATCAACTGATTTTCCTAAAATTGACATACAACAAGTCAAATAACCAGTTCCAGTTCCTATTTCTAAGATTTGATCATTTTTTCTGATTTCTAATAGTTGCAATATCTTTGCTACCATTATTGGTCTTAGCATTGAATAATTATTATCTAGAGGTATATCAAATTCTGCATAAGATGATTCTATGTATTTTAAAGGTACAAAATCTTCTCTATTAACCTTGGATATGCAATCAATTGTAGTAAGACAGCTTATACCCTCTGGTTTTAGCTGACTTTCAATCATATTTTTTTTTGTAATTCTCATTATCAGTATAATTTCTATTAATTGTTATATGGTTAATTATATCAAATACACTTGCAAACTTCTTATATGTCAGATAAGTTAAATTAGATGAAAGTTTTATGCAATACAATACTTTAATTTAGCATAAAGATTAAAATAACGTAAAATTTGTTGTACTATAGGATTATTATGACAGCTGAAAAGAGTATCAGAAAAGATGAAAAGAGTATTAAGTTAAATGAAAATTCATCAAATGCATTAAAAATCCATAATCCTTGTCATAGAAAAATATATGTTCCAATGCTTACTGATGATAATGTAAAAGTTGGAATGAAAGAAATACTGCAGCACCCAACAAAAAATCCTGATGGTACCTCTAAAGAAAATCCTCCTATTCCTGTTTATGACACCTCTGGTCCTTATTCAGATGATAACTATGAAATCAATCTAAATAATGGAATTAATAAGATAAGAGAAAAGTGGATAGCAGAAAGGTCTAAAAATTTTAAAGATAATTGTACTCAAATGCACTTAGCTAAAAAAGGTATTATTACTCCAGAAATGGAGTACATTGCCATAAGAGAAAATATTCTTCTCGACAGAATAGCTAATGATGAAGAGTACAAAAGCTTAATGAATCAAAAAAATGGAGATTATTTTAAAGAACAAACGCTAATAACTCCTGAATTTGTCAGAAAAGAAGTTGCTGAAGGAAGAGCAGTTATTCCATTGAATAAAAATCATCCAGAATCTGAGCCAATGATCATAGGTAGAAATTTTTTAGTTAAGGTGAATACAAATATAGGAAACTCTACAATATCCTCTTCTATTGAAGAAGAAGTTGAAAAAATGATTTGGTCTACAAGATGGGGAGGTGACACTTTGATGGATCTTTCTACAGGAAAAAATATTCATGAAACCAGGGAATGGATAATGCGTAATTCGCCAGTGCCAGTTGGTACTGTACCAATATATCAAGCTTTAGAAAAAGTTAAAGGTAGGGCTGAAAAATTAACATGGGAAATATATAAAGAAACGTTAATTGAGCAAGCTGAACAAGGCGTTGATTACTTTACAATTCATGCTGGTGTTCTTAAAGAGTATATTCCTTTAACAAAAGATAGAACTACAGGCATTGTTTCAAGAGGCGGTTCAATTATGGCGAAATGGTGCCTAACTTACGACAAAGAGAATTTTACATACACACACTTTGAAGAAATATGTGAAATTATGAAAAAATATGATATTACTTTTTCTTTGGGTGACGGATTAAGACCAGGCTCAATTGCAGATGCAAATGACGAAGCTCAATTTGCCGAACTCAAAACTCTTGGGGAACTCACAAAAATTGCATGGAAACATGATGTGCAAGTTATGATTGAAGGCCCTGGACATGTTCCAATGCATCTTATTAAAGAAAATATGCAAAAAGAATTAGACGAATGTCATGAAGCACCTTTCTACACATTGGGTCCGTTAACAACAGATATTGCTCCCGGATATGATCATATAACATCTGCAATAGGTGCTGCTATGATTGGCTGGTATGGCACAGCTATGCTCTGCTACGTTACACCCAAAGAGCATCTAGGTCTTCCTAACAAAGAGGATGTTCGAGAAGGGATTATTGCATATAAAATAGCTGCTCATGCTGCAGACCTTGCAAAAGGCAAATATGCTGTACAGTTAAGAGATAATGCACTTTCACAAGCAAGATTTGAATTTAGGTGGGAAGATCAATTTAATTTAGGATTAGATCCAGAAAAAGCTAAAAGCTTTCATGATGAAACCCTTCCACAAGAGCCTGCAAAAGATGCCCATTTTTGCTCAATGTGCGGGCCTAATTTTTGCTCAATGAAAATTACTCAAGATATTAGAGATTACTCTGAAAAAGTAAGTATCATAAAAATAGAAGATATTTCAAAAATAAATAGATCTCAAGAACAAAAAAATTGAAATCTTTTCTAGTCTCACTGCACTTTGTAAATTCTTTTCGAATATAAATTAGATATTTTTAAAATGAAAAAAACAAAATTTAATCTTGATTCAGAAATTGAAAAAATTATTAAAAAATTTAATCTTAATAATAGCTGGAATAAAGAAATTATTAGAGATATAAAAAAATATAATAATAAAAATTTTAAAAAAAAATCTTACAAAAGAAAAAATATCAAGCATTTAGATTTTATAACTATTGATGGTGAGGATGCAAAAGATTTTGATGATGCGGTTTATTGTGAAAAACTAAAAAAAAATTGGAAGTTATATGTAGCTATTGCCGACGTGGCTCATTATGTGGAAAATAAATCTAGTATAGACAAGGAGGCAAGAAAAAGAGGCACTTCAACTTACTTTCCAGGTTATGTTATTCCAATGCTGCCAGAGGTATTATCAAATAACCTATGTTCTCTCAGACCAGGTGAGGATAAATTCACAATTGTCGCTGAAATTTTAATTAACGAAATTGGCTCAATTAAATCCTATAAATTTTATAATGCTCTCATAAATTCTTCTGCAAGATTAACATATGATAAAGTTGAAAAATTCCTAAAAAATAAAAATATTATTAAAAATAAAAATGTCTCAGATAATATAAATAATCTTTTTAAGTTATATAAAATCCTTAAAAGATCTAGAGAGAAAAGGAATGCCGTAAATTTTGATTCTCAAGAGTTTTCTTTTATTGTAGGAAAAAATAATGATATTAAAGGGATAAAAAATAATGTTAGGCTTGAATCACAAAAACTTATCGAAGAATGCATGATTACGGCAAATGTTGCCAGTAGCCTTTTTATTAAAAAAAATAAATCCCCCTCGTTGTATAGAGTTCACGACAAACCATCATTAGAAAAAATAGAAGAAGCCGCATTGTCTTTAAAAAATCTAGGTTACAGTCTTGCAAAATCAAAGATTCCTAGTACTGGAGAAATCAATAGATTAATTGAATTATCAAAAAAGAAACTAGATAACCACCTTGTAACTTCAATACTTCTAAGATCAATGGCAAGAGCGGAATATAACCCAAAGAATATAGGGCATTTTGGGCTGGCTTTAAAATCATATAACCACTTTACCTCCCCAATTCGCAGATACCCAGATTTAGTAGTTCATAGAATTATTAAAGATATTATTTCAAAAAAAGAATTAACATATACTTTTGATGGCTTGGAAAAAGTTGGGTTAGAATCTTCAGAAAACGAAAGAAATTCTGAATCAGCTGAAAGAGAACTTCAATCTGTTTTACTATGCAATTATGCAAAAAAATTTGTTGGAGATGTTTTTAATGGAAAAGTAAACTCTATTGTTAGTTTTGGGATGTTTATATCTATTGAAGAACAGCCTATACAAGGTTTAGTCCATATATCTAATCTCGGTAATGAATATTTTATCTATAATGAAAAAAAGAATATTCTCGTTGGTGATAAATCTAGAAAAGTATATAAAATAGGTGATAAGATTAAAGTCAAACTGCAAAGCGCATTTCCGTCTGAAAAGAAAATTGATTTTGTATTAGTAAAAAAATGAAAAAAGATTCAGGAAAAGATAATATCGTAGGAATTCATGCGGTAAGAATTTTACTTAAAGTGAGGCCGTTTGATATTTATGAAATATATTTATCTGATAAAAATTTAAGTAAATTTAATGAAATACTAATAGAAACAAAAAAAAATAATATCAAAGTTCAAAAAATAACAAACGATAAAATTTACGAAATATCAAATGTTAAAAGTCATCAAGGTGTGTTGGCTATTGCAAAAAAGAAAGATGAAATTCTTGAGAGAAATATTATTGATCACCTTGCAAGTCAGCCAAAGAATAAAATTCTACTTATATTAGACGAAGTTTCTGATCCTAGGAATTTTGGTGCTTGCCTACGTATATGTGATGCCTATGCTGTTTCAGCAATAATAATCAAGGATCATGATTCTGTGAAAATGAATGAGACCGTAAGAAAAGTTGCTGCAGGCTCTGCTGAAACTACACCCATTATAAGAGTTAAGAATATATCTAGAATACTTGAAATACTAAAAAAAAATAATTATTGGGTTTATGGAGCAACAGATAAAGCTGAGCATGATATAAATGAAATGACTTTTAATACGCCAGTCGCATTGGTAATTGGCGGTGAATCCGTCGGTTTAAGACAAAAAACTTTAAAAAAATGCGATTATACTATCAAAATTAGTATGAACGGCGTCGTTGAAAGTCTTAACATGGCTGTTGCAACAGGCATTATTGTGAATACTATACACTCAAAAATAAAGTAATTGCAGTCTCAACCACCATTCTGTAGAATACTTTTTCCTTGTTCTACTTAGAAAATATAAGAGACAACTAACCATAAGGAAAAAAAATGAGACATTACGAGATAGTTTTTCTAGTTCATCCTGATCAAAGTGATCAAGTACCTGCAATGTTAAAAAAATATGCAGGGATAATATCTAAAAATGGTGGACAAATTCATAGAGAAGAAGATTGGGGCAGAAGACAGCTTGCTTACCCTATAAATAAAATTCACAAAGCCCACTATATACTTTTAAACATAGAATGTAGTTTAGAAGTGTTAGAAGAATTATCTTCAAACTTTAAATTTAATGATGCAGTAATTAGAAATATGGTCATAAAAAGAAAAAAAGCAATAACAGAAAGTTCTTCCATTTTAACTGATGAAGAGAATGATAAAAATGAAGGAGATTCTAAAAAGGTATATGGATCTGACGATAAGAAATCTTTTGATAGCGAGGTAGAAAATGTCTAGATATTTTAAAAAACAAAAATTTTGTAAATTTACAAAAGAAGGTATAACAGATATTGATTATAAAGATCTTGGTCTCATAAAAGAATATATCACTGAAACTGGAAAAATTTTACCAAGTAGAATCACTGGTACAAAAGCAAAATACCAAAGACAAATATCAACTGCTGTAAAAAGAGCAAGATATTTGGCACTTATTCCATATTCAGATAATCATTAATACACAGGATAATTAAAATGGATGTAATATTACTAGAAAAAATAGAAAATTTAGGTGATCTAGGGGATAAAGTGAGTGTAAAACCTGGCTATGCTAGAAACCATCTGATACCAAAATCAAAAGCAAAATATGCCACTGAAGAAAATTTAAAGGAATTTGAAGCAAGAAGAGAAGAACTCGAAAAAACTGCGAAAGAAAACATGGAGATTGCAACCAAAAGAAAAGAAAAGCTAGATGGTGTCACAATAACTATGTCTGCCGAAGCTAATGATGAAGGTCTGCTATTTGGTTCGATAGGCCCATACGAAGTAGAAAAACAACTTGTGGATAATGGTCATGAAATTGAAAGAAAAGAGATCAGGATGCCCGATGGTGCTATTAAGAAAATAGGCGAATATGCTATAGGTATACATCTTGGTATAGAAACTGATGCAATAATTAATCTAATTGTCGAAACAAATAATCAAAGCTGATAATATAAAATATTAAATATACACTGCTTGGTTGTTTACAATGAGTAAAAGTCTTACATTTCAAAGTCTTAACAAATCACCCAACTCTATTGAGGCGGAAATAGCTGTTTTAGGCGGCCTTATTTTAGATAATGAATCTTGGGAAAAAATTGCTGACATATTAAGCGTAAATGATTTTTACAATCAAGAGCATAGAAAGATATATTCATGCATTATAAGCTTAGTGGACGATAATACGCCCTTTGATATTGTTACAATTAATGAAAAAGTTAATACGTCAAATGATAAATCTTTTTCAACATATTTATCAGAGATAATTAATCAAACGCCGTCGGCAGCAAATATTAAAGCTTATGCAAATATCGTAAGGGAACAATCTATATTAAGACAGTTAATTAATGTTAGCAATGTTTTAATCGAAAAATCACGCGACGGTGCAATAGATAGCAAGGCTCTTCTTGATGAAGCAGAACAAAAAATATTTAATATTTCAGAAGAATCTTTAAAAGCTAATAATGGATTTCAAAATATTAATCAATTAGTTAAAGAATCTCTAGAACAAATTGAGGAACGTGCAGAAAATGGTGAATCTGTAACTGGAGTTGCAACAGGCTTTAGTGAATTTGATGATAAAACAACTGGACTACAAGGCGGCGATCTAATAATAGTTGCTGGGCGACCTTCTATGGGAAAGACTAGTTTTGCGATGAATCTTTCCGAATATGCTTCCTTAAAAAGTGATGCTGTTACAGCAATTTTTAGTATGGAAATGTCTGGTACTCAATTATCTACAAGATTGATATCCTCAATGGGAAGAATCAACCAACAAAAAATTAGAACGGGGAAGCTTACAGATGATGATTGGCCTAGATTAACAAATGCAGTTGCACTATTATCTAAAGCTAATATTTTTATCGACGATACTCCCGCATTAACACCAACTGATATAAGAGCAAGAGCTAGAAGGTTAAAAAGGGAAAAAGGTTTAGATTTAATAGTAATTGATTACATGCAACTTATGCAACTTACTAATAGTTCTGAGAATAGAGCCACTGAGTTATCTGAAATTTCACGATCTCTTAAAGCATTAGCTAGAGAATTAGATGTTCCAGTTGTTGCTCTATCTCAACTTAATAGAAGCTTAGAAAATAGAACAGATAAAAGGCCAATAATGTCAGACCTAAGAGAATCTGGAGCAATTGAACAAGATGCAGATTTAATAGCATTCATATACAGAGATGAAGTTTATAACGAAGATTCAACAGATAAAGGTAAAGCTGAAATTATTGTGGCAAAACAGAGAAATGGCCCGATTTTTAAAACAACTTTAACATTTCTTGGAGAATGCACTAGATTTGAAAATTATACCCCAGAAATATATTCAACGCCCGAGGCATTTAAATGAATGGATGTATTTTAATTAATAAAACTAATTTAATTAATAATCTTTCTCAAATAAAAAAGCTTTCTCCAGATTCAAAAGTAATGTCCATGATTAAATCTAACGCTTATGGCCATGGAATTATTGAGGTAGCGAAGCTTCTTGATGACTCTGATGCATTTGCTGTAGCAACATTAGAAGAAGCAAGATACTTAAGAAATAATAACATAACAAAAGAAATAGTTTGTTTACAAGGCTTTTCAAATGCAAATGAATATTTATATTGCTCAGAAAATAATATAAGGCCAGTTATACATGATTTATCTCAAATTAATATCATTGAAGAAACTTTACTTGAAAATAATATTAAAATATGGATTAAGATAGATACTGGGATGAATAGACTAGGTTTTCATGCTCATGACTTTCATGAAGTATTAAACAAATGCAAAGAAAATAAAAAAATAGAAAATCCAATTGGGATTATGACTCATTTAGCATGTGCTGACGAAAATAACGATGTTTTCTCAGAAAAACAAATAAATTTATTAGAAAAAATAGTCAATAATGATGATGATATTGAACTAAGCATTTTTAATTCCGCAGGTACAATTAGGTACTCTAAAAAATTAAAATATAAAAGAAATTGGATTAGGCCTGGCTTAATGATTTATGGGATTAATCCATGCGATGAATTAAATGATATTCATATCAAACCTGTCATGACACTAAAAGCACCTGTAGTCTCAGTGAAGGAATGTAAAAAAGACGATTTTATAGGCTATGGTCAAACTTATAAAGTAAAAAAAAATACTAGAATAGCAGCATTAGGTATTGGATATGGAGATGGGGTCCCTAGGAGATTAAGCAATATTGGCAAAGTTTTCTTTGAAGGCAATATTTTCAATATTGTAGGGAGAGTTTCAATGGATCTCATTATGATAGATATTGAAGATAAAAATATTCAAGTTGGATCAAATATTGAATTGTGGGGAGAAAACATAAATATTAAAGAAGTATCTTCCTCAATAGATGCTATACCATACGAATTGATGTGTGCCTTGGGAAATAGATTAAGTAAAAAATATATTTAGGTGTAAGCAATTTCTTGAAGCTTTTTAAAATCTATTTTACCGCTACCTAGTATTGGAAACTCACTCACAACTTTTAATTTTTTTGGCAAATATAAGTTGGTTAGACCTTTATTTTGCATAAAACTATTTAATTCTGATAAATCTGCGTGTTCGTTATCTGTCAATAATATTAGAGCCTCACCTTTTTCATCATCTTTGATGGAACAAACTACACTAGTATTTTCAGGCCAAAGTTTATTAGGAAACTCTTCGATCTGAGACAATGAAATCATTTCGCCGGCTATTTTAGCAAATCTTTTTAATCTTCCTAGAATAAATAAATACCCTTCATCATCAACATTAACAACATCCCCAGTATTGTACCAATCAAATTTCTCTGCTTGACCTAAATAGCTAGTTATTACATTTTTTCCTTTTATGAATAGCAATCCGCCCTCATCATAGCCGTCGATTTTCTCAATCTTATAATCTATACCTGGGATAAATTTCCCAACTGAACCGAGCTTATAATTATCCTTAGTATTAACAGAAACAGCTGGAGATGCCTCAGTAACACCATAACCTTCTAAAATTTGAACACCAAATTCTTGATATTTCGTATGAGTTCTTTGATCAACCTTTTCAGCCCCCGCAATTAAGTATTTTAAATTTTCAAAAGTATGTTTTTCAACATGTGGTACATATTTTTTTAAAAAGGTATCTGTTGAAAAAAATACCGTAGATTTTTTTTCTTCAATAAGTTTTGGAATAGTTTGAAAATGCAAAGGTGTAGGGTATAAAAATACTTTACATCCGTATAAAATAGGTAGCAAAATACCTATACCTAATCCAAAAGAATGGAAAAAGGGCAAACAAGTAAAAAATTTTTCATTTCTACTAATTTTCAAAGATTTAAGTACTTGCATTCTGTTAAAAAAGAGATTTTCATGAGTTAGGCCTACTCCCTTTGGATCACTTTCTGTGCCTGAGGTATATAAGATTACTGCCAACTGATTCTTGTTAAGATTTTTTGACTTAAAAATATTAAGAAAAAAATCTTTTATAGCAAATACCTTATCTTTTATGGACAAAATTTTTCGTATGTCTTCAAGATATATTAACTCATATTTTTTTTTCTCAATTTCTTCAATCAAAGAGAGCATATTAGTTTGATCAATAAATTTTCTGGATGTAATAATATATTTAATATCAGATTTTTTTAGGCAAGAAATAATATTTTTTGAGCCTGATGTAAAATTTATTATTGCTGCTGCTTTACTTAAATATTGAATTGCAAAAAAAGTAATTGCAGTTGGCACCGTATTGGGAAGCATTAATCCGATAGGTTTATTTAAGTTATTTTTCAAAATTCTTAAAAGAATATTGCCAAATAATATTGACTTGTAGATTAAGCCTAAATTTGACACTGAATTATTGAGACTGTCTTCAATTATTTTTGATTGGTAACCAAATTTTATTGTACTTGTTAGAGATTGAAATAAATGAACCATACAATATTATAGTTTTGTTGGGTTTGGTGCATCTCCATATACTTCTTCTGGTTCAAAAGTTTTTTTATCTTCTTTGTAAATTAATTTTATATCTTGTTTTATATCTCCTGTAGGGATGCTTCTATAAAAACAAGACTTATATCCAACATGGCAACTCGCTTCCAAGCCTTGCAGCTCCACCTTAAGCCAAATTGCGTCCTGATCATCATCAATTCTTATATCTATAACTTTTTGTATCAAACCACTTGTAGCACCTTTATGCCACAAGCATTTTCTACTCCTACTCCAATAATAGGCTTCTCCAGTTTCAATAGTCATCTTAACAGCTTCTGCATTTTGATAACCGAGCATTAGTACATCACCAGTTTTTGCATCAGTTGTAACAACTGGCATTAGACCGTTTTCGTCAAACTTAGGAGCAAATTCGTTTCCCTCTTCTACTTGCTCAACTGTCCTTCTTTTTTTAAATATCTCTGTCATTTTTTCACTCGCCAAATTGTTTTTCCGTCAACATCTTCCAATACTACATTATTTTGGTCTAGTTGGTCTCGAATTTCGTCAGCTTTTACAAAATCTTTTGATTTTCTTGCTTCATCTCTTTCTTGAATTAGTAATTCTATATCATTTTTTGAAATTTTGGACTTATTATTTGATGCAAACCATTCTTCTGATGTTTTGTTAAGTAAACCAAGCAAACCAGCACTTTTAGAAAGTGTTTTTGAGCATTTTATTTTCAGTAAATTTGAAATTGCTAATGGAGTATTTAAATCATCTAATAAAGGATTTATTACATCTTCAGAGATCTTATCACCATGAACTTCATTTTCAGTATTTTTATATAGCTTATTTAAAATATTTTTTGATTGCTCCAAAAGACTTTCTCCAAAGTTTATTGGTTTTCTATAATGCGTACTTAGAAGAGCTAACCTAATTACCTCCCCATCATATTTTTCTAATAATTCATTTACTGTAACTATATTTCCAATAGATTTTGACATCTTCTCTCCTTCCATATTTAGATAGCCATTATGAACCCAATACTTAGCATATCTATTACTATTATGTGCACTACAGCTTTGTGCAATTTCATTTTCATGATGAGGAAAAATTAAATCCTGTCCTCCACCGTGAATATCTATTTCATCACCCAAATAAGTTTCAACCATCGAAGAACATTCTATATGCCAACCAGGTCTTCCATATCCCCATGGACTTTCCCAGCCAGGTTCGTTTTCGTTTGATGGCTTCCAAAGAACAAAATCTCCTGGATTTTTTTTATAGTCTGCAACTTCTACTCTTGCTCCAGCTAACATTTCTTCTCTGTCTCTATTAGATAATTTTCCATAGGCATCAAACGAAGTAACATCAAACAAAACATGGTCATCTTTAATATAAGCATTCTTGTTATCTATAATTTTTTTAATCATAGATATTATTTTATCAATATTATCAGTAACTCTTGGTTCATGACTTGGAGAAAGTACACATAAACTTTTCATATCCTTATGGTATATGTCTGTATATTTATTTGTTATAGCAGATATAGGTTGATTCAGCTTTTTTGCAGCCTCATTAATTTTATCGTCTACATCAGTAATATTTCTTACATAAGTTACTTTTGGATAGATACTTTTTAAGACTCTATAAAGTGTATCAAAAATAACAGCTGGTCTTGCGTTTCCTATATGCGCAAAGTTATACACAGTTGGTCCACAAACATACATCTTAATGGAATTTTTATTCAAAGGAACAAATAGCTCTTTTTCTTTTGATAGAGTATTATATATTTTTAATTTCATATTTAGATATTATAATTATAAACTTAAACAAAACGAGCAAAAAGAATGAAGTCTATATTAATTACAAATGCAACAATCATCAATGAAAACTCTAGGAAGATAAGCGATATTTACATAAAAAATGGTAGGATTGAGCAAATATCTCAAGATTTATCCCATATTCAAGCTGATAAAATAATTGACGCAACTGATAAATATGTCATTCCAGGAATGATTGATGATCAGGTGCACTTTAGAGAGCCTGGTTTAACAGATAAAGCAGATATTAGATCTGAGTCTTTAGCTGGAGTTATTGGTGGCACAACTACTTATATGGATATGCCAAATAATAAACCGCCTATAATTACTAACGAAGGTTTAGATAAAAAATTCCAAGTAGCAGAAAATAGATCTTTTGCAAATTACTCTTTCTACCTAGGTACCACAAATGACAATATAGAAGAAATTAAAAAGACATCAAAAAGAGCCTGTGGTGTAAAAATATTTATGGGCGCCTCTACTGGAAACATGTTAGTTGATAACTTAAAGTCACTAGAAGACATATTTCTTCATTGTCCCAAATTAATTGCAACACACTGCGAAAGTTCTCCAATAATAGATAAAAATTTTGCAGCTGCAAAAGAAAAATATGGGGATGATATACCCCTTGAGATGCATACAGATATTCGAAGTAGAGAATGCTGTATAGAGTCATCAACCTTAGCTATAAATCTTGCAAGAAATTATGGCTCAAGGCTTCATGTTCTTCATTTAACAACAAAAGAAGAAGTTGATTTTTTTTCTAACAGTAGTGATGTTAGTGGCAAATCTATCACAGCAGAAGTTTGCATACACCATATGCTTTATTCAAAAAAAGATTACGCCACTAAAAAAGGTTTTATAAAATGCAACCCATCGATTAAAGAAGAGAGCGATAGACTTGCTCTTATTGAAGCTGTTAAAAATAATAATATTGATGTGATTGCAACAGATCATGCTCCTCATTTAAAATCAGAAAAGACAGCAGGAAAGTACGAAGATATTCCTGCCGGTTTACCAGTTATTCAGCACTCCTTAAGGGCCTGCCTAGAGTTCTACCACAATGGTATATTTTCTCTTGAGCAAATTATTGAAAAAATCTGCCATAATCCTGCTTTATGTTATAACGTAAAAGAAAGGGGATTTATTAGAGAGGGTTACTGGGCTGATTTAGTCATACTTGATTTTCTTGAGGTTGGTGAACTTGATAATATGCCTATGATGCATAAGTGTGGATGGTCTGCTTTCTCAGATGTTGCGTTTAGAACAAAAGTCTTAACAACTATAGTATCTGGAAATATTGCATATGAAGATAATAAAATTCCAGAACAGCCATTCGGACTAGAACTGGAATTTAATAATTAATTACGCAGTTGCTTTTAATTCTTGAACACCTTTTTGGTTTTTATCGACTTCAACTACAATATCGCTTTTCAATGAAGATTGGCATGCAAGAATATAACCTTGATCTAGCATATCCCCGTCTAATGTATATGCGAAATCAGAAAGCTCTTTAACTTTGCCTTCTTTTAATATAGCTCTGCATGTACCACAACCACCGCTTTTACAATTGCAAGGCCATTCAATACCTGCATTCTCTGCAGCTTTTAGCAAATTAATTTTACCGTTAACTTCAAAAGTTTCGCCAGTATTTGCAATTGTTACTTTATAAGTTTTATTTTTATCTCCAAATCCAAACATATTACCTCCAAATTTTTATAAAAAAGTAGCCGGAAAACCGGCTACAAGTATGTGGAGCTTAGGTGCTCCAGGGGATGTACAAATAATTAAACATGTAATAACAATAACATAATTTTTTATTATGTACAGATAAATCTATACAAATAGATACATTATTTACTTTAATATTACAATAACTTACAATAATACAAGTA
>CENF01080678.1_pt1 | contig 17112 bp, 20 predicted proteins | sample 361291 | NCBI WGS metagenome assembly CENF01 (sample SAMEA2619399, study PRJEB7988) | marine metagenome | isolation source: saline water (ENVO:00002010), including | reverse complement strand
AGCATTTCCATTTGTAAGAACACCAAGAGAATATCTCTTTGATAGGGAATCAAGCGCGTTTTCAACTCCATTGAATAATTTAATCTCATGCCTTTTTTTAATAAATATATCAAAAGCTTCTTCTACAATTTTATTCCTTAAACTTTCGGGTTTTACGTGCGCTAATTTTTTTTTGAAAATCTCTTTTCTTAGCTTGCTTATGTCCCACTCAATAACCGGATCATCCTTTATAAGTTCTTCTCTAAGGTTTACAAAATCATTAAAATCTCCCCAATCAATTTTGCCAACCCTTTCTTCAATCCATTTTCTAGTGTCAATTTCAGCTTTTTTAATTGTTGGAACGTTGTCCCAAAGAGTATCATCAAGATCAAATGTAATTAATTTGATTTCTTTCATTTTTTTGCTCGTGGATGAGATTGATCATAAATTTTTACTAAGTGTTGATAATCAAGCTTTGTATATATTTGAGTTGTTGATAACGAGCTATGTCCCAAAAGTTCTTGAATAGTCCTAAGATCCCCACTAGATTCAAGCATGTGTGTTGCAAAGCTATGCCTAAGCATATGAGGGTGAATTGGAGGTAGACCTTGTTTGGTAGCCATTTTTTTTAACCTTAACTGAACGCTTCTAACAGAGAGCCTGGTTCCTCTTAAACTTAAGAACAAAGCATCACTATCATTATCTATTTTATTTCTTTCAGTAAGCCAATTTTTAATCGCAGATACAGCAAATCTTCCCATGGGAACTAATCTAGTCTTAGAGCCTTTACCAAGAACTCTAAGAAAATCCATCCCTTCTTCAAAATCAGATATATTTGTATTCACAGTTTCAGACACCCTTAAGCCAGAGGAATACATCACCTCTACAATTGCCATATCCCTAATCTCAAGCAGACCAATAGGCTTAAAATTTAGAAGCTGCTCAACATCTTCTGGAGTCAATACTTCAGGTAAATTACTTGCTGATTTTGGTGCTGTGACCAAATCAAACGGTGAAGTACTAATAAGACCATTTTTTTTAAGAAAACGAAAAAATCCTTTTGCTGAAGATAGGTGTCTTTGAATGCTTCTAGGATTATTATTTTGTGAATAAAGGTCTCCAATCCATGCAGAGCATATATCCACATTAATATTTGAATAATTAGATATCTTAAGATCTTTAAGAAATATGCAGAGCTTTTTTAGATCTCTTTCATATGATTTTGTAGTATTTATCGAAAGATTTTTTACTTGAGAAACAAAGATCAAATATTCCTTAACGTCATTAGTAATTGACATAAATTATTTAATTAATTTTACCTCTAAAATATCTCTTATATATCTAATAAATGTTGTATCCTCATCACCTAAATACCTAGTTCTATCACGACTGCCAAGTTTTAATAGCCCAATCTCATCTTTTACAATAATTACCGCCACAACCATTGATTCAATTTTTTTATCTTTAAATAAGACCTCTACTTTTTTATTTGAAAAAGAACCGCAGTGAATAGCACCCTTATGAAGCGAAAGACCTGTAGTACTCTCAATGTCATCTATCTCTTTACTTTTATAAAAATCTAGCAAACACTCATCTACTAAAAAATCATTACTAAAACTCAATTCAACTATTGAAACTATCTCTTTTTTTGAATTAGATCCTAAAATTTTTAATGTTAGCTCTTTTGATTTATTAAAAAGGTCTTCATTAATAGATGCAGTCTTGATAAAAGATGACAGCAAATCCATTAGATTTTTGTGCTCTTCTCTAAGTTTTTTTACCTGTCTTTCAAGAATAGAAGATGCCGAACTTGATGAATGCTTAAAATTTAATTCTCCAACTAAAGACTCTCTTGATTCAAAAAAATTTAGATTCTCTAACAAAAATAATTCAACATCTCTAGGGTCTAGTTTTTTATTCATTGATATTTCCTTTATATGTAAAATTTGTAGGGCCAGACATTAATATACCATTTCTATGATTTTCAAATTTTAACTCACCGCCAGTTGAGCTAACTATTATTTTATCTTTATTAGATAAAATATAAGAAGCAACACACAAAGATGCAGATCCACATGAAAGTGTTTCTCCAACACCATTTTCGAATGTTCTTATATTTATGAGATTATCTTTTATAGAAAATATTGATAAATTTATTTCTAATTTCTGAATTAATTTTTTTAATTCTTCATAAAGCCCCTCTAGATCAAACTTTTCAATAGAATCCATACTTATACCAAGATGATTATTACCAATGTTTAATAGAAAAAAATCATGTTTAAGAACATTACCTAATTTTTTCTTTAGTTGAATATTTTGGATATCTTTGGGCTTTTTAATAATTACAGAAACATACTTATTATTTTCAGGAAAGCATTTGATATCGACATGCTTGGTTTTAAAAAATATCTTTTTCATTGGTGCTAGGCTATTTTTCCAAACATATGAAGAAGCACATCTAATTCCGTTTAGACACATATTAGCTTCCGAAGAGTCAGAGTTATAAAATCTAACAAAAAAATCATGCTCATATTTTGTAGGGAGGCCAATGACTATTAGCTGATCAAAACCAATACCTTTATTTCGATCCGAGATTTTTTTTATAAAACTTTTTTTTAATTTAATACTTTGTTCAATTGAATTAATGATTACAAAATCATTGCCATTACCATGCCACTTCTCAAAATTAATCATAAAGTTTTATCTTATTGTTTATTAAAGAACCCATTTTAAGGCCTGGCTATAAAAAAATTATTGGTCCTTTTACGCCGCAACCCGAAAGGACTAGCAAGAAAGATAAAGTTAAAATTGTTTTAAAAATATTCACAGCTCATATTATGGGCATAAACACCCATAATTTGAACTTTATATTTTAATATTTGTATGTTTCTTCTTTAAATGGTCCATCTTGGGGAACATTTATGTAATCTGCTTGGTCTTGAGTTAGTTTTGTCACCGTTCCGCCAAACCCTGCAACCATTAAATTAGCAACCTCTTCATCTAATTTTTTAGGAAGAACTTCAACAGTTATCATTTCTGCTCTTTTATCTGCATCATTTATATTAGCAAAGCCTTGCTTATATAAATGAATTTGAGCAAGGACTTGATTGGCAAAAGAACCATCCATAATTCTGCTTGGATGCCCAGTTGCATTGCCAAGGTTTACGAGCCTACCTTCAGCTAACAAAATTAGATAATTTTTACTTGAGAGGTCTGGAGTGCCATCAGGCGCAGTATCTCTAAAGACTCTATGAACCTGAGGCTTTATTTCATCCCAGTAGTAGTTTTCTCTCATAAACGCTGTGTCTATCTCATTATCAAAATGACCAATATTACATACCACAGCAGTATCTTTAAGAGTGCTTAGCATTGCAGAGTCACAAACATTTACATTTCCTGTAGTTGTCACTATGAGATCTGTATCACCCATAACAGCCATATTTATATCTTTGGGATCTCGTGTAACAACGCCATCTTTATAACAAGAAACAACAGAGAATCCATCCATGCAAGCTTGCATCGCACAAATTGGGTCTGACTCAACAACACTTACAATCATTCCTTCTTGAGCTAAACTTGCAGCAGAACCCTTACCAACATCACCGTAACCAATCACAAGACCTTTTTTTCCAGAGAGCAGCATATCTGTTCCTCTCTTTAGTGCATCATTAAGACTATGTCTGCAACCATATTTGTTGTCATTTTTAGCTTTAGTAACTGAGTCATTTACATTGATGGCAGGAATTTTAAGCTCGCCCTTTTCAAGCATCTCTTTAAGCCTATGAACGCCAGTTGTTGTTTCTTCAGAAACACCATGAATGGTTTCTAGCATATCTGGAAACTTTGCATGCACCATTGATGTGAGGTCGCTTCCATCATCAAGAATCATATTTGCATCCCATGGAGAACCATCTTTACAAATAGTTTGCTCTATACACCATTCATATTCTTCATCTGTTTCACCCTTCCAAGCAAAAACAGGAATACCATTTGCAGCCATTGCTGCTGCAGCGTGATCTTGCGTTGAAAAGATATTACATGAAGACCATCTCAGCTCAGCTCCTAAATCAACCAAAGTTTCCATTAAAACAGCTGTCTGGATTGTCATATGAATACAGCCCATGATTTTAGCTCCAGCAAGAGGTTGCTCAGCCCTATACTTATCTCTTAAAGCCATTAATGCAGGCATTTCATTTTCAGCTAGAGATATCTCTCTTCTTCCAAATTCAGCAAGATTAATATCGGCTACTTTATAGTCATTTTCCATTTTATTTCCTTTTAATTTATTTTTATTGTGATATTTCCGAAGCTTTATCTGTTTTTTCCCATGAAAGATCAATATCTGTTCTTCCAAAGTGTCCATATGCAGCAGTTGGAAGATAGATAGGCCTTTTCAAATCAAGCATATTGATAAGACTCTTTGGCCTAAGGTCAAATTTTTCTTCAACAATTTTTTCAATAGCTTCCTTAGATATCTTTTCGCTGTTAAATGTATTTACATTTATTGAAGTTGGTTTTGCTACTCCGATAGCGTATGATACTTGAATCTCACAGTAGTCAGCTAAACCTGCAGCAACAATATTTTTAGCTACATACCTTGCAGCATATGCCGCAGATCGATCTACTTTGGATGGGTCTTTTCCTGAAAAAGCACCACCACCATGTCTAGCCATTCCACCGTATGTATCAACAATAATTTTTCTTCCAGTAAGACCACAGTCGCCCACTGGCCCACCAATAACAAACTTTCCAGTTGGATTAATATAGATGTTTGTTGTATCTAAAATCCATTCTTCAGGAACTATTGGCTTGATAATTTTTTCCATAACGCCTTCTTTAATTTCTTCTTGAGTAACATCTTCATCATGTTGTGTAGATAGAACTATAGCTGATAACCCTTCTATGGTTTTTCCATCATCAGAGTAAATTGCACTTACCTGACTTTTGGCATCTGGCCTTAACCACGATAATTCATTACTTTTCATAACATCAGCCTGTCTCTTAACAAGTCTGTGAGATAAATCTATTGGAAGGGGCATAAGCGATTCAGTTTCAGTACATGCATAACCAAACATTAAGCCTTGATCTCCAGCTCCTTGTTCTAGATTTTCTCCTTCGCCCTCAGTAACTCCTTGAGAGATATCTGGTGATTGTTCAAATACAAGATTTGTAAATTCACACGTATCACCATTAAAACCATATTCGTCCGTGTCGTAACCAATATCCTTAATAGTTTTTCTAACAACAGACTCTAAATCAGGACTGCCCAATGAAGTAATTTCCCCAGCAATAAAAACCATATTGTTTTTAATCATTGTTTCGCAGGCAACTCTGCTATTTGGATCTTCTGCTAAGTATGCATCTAAAACCGCATCTGAAATTTGGTCGCAGACTTTGTCTGGATGACCCGCGGAAACAGATTCCGAAGTAAAAATATAACTCATATGTTCTCTCCCTGAAACTTTTGAATATTAAGAATTTCTTTAAAAAAAAGATTACGAATACAATTTAACTATTTTATTGGAAAAAATTCAATTTTATCTATGCATTTCTCTTCAAAAACATTATTATCCTAACAAGCAAAAGGGGAAAATAATTTGCAACAATCAGAACCAATAAATGCTCTAAGATTTTTATCTATTGATGCTGTTCAAAAAGCAAATTCTGGCCATCCAGGCATGCCAATGGGAATGGCTGAAATTGCTACTGCCCTTTGGAGTCAACATTTAAAACATAATCCCTTAAATCCAACTTGGTTTGATAGAGACAGGTTTGTGCTTTCAAATGGTCATGGCTCAATGCTTCTATATAGTTTGTTACATTTGACCGGCTATAAGCTTTCAATTGAAGATATTAAAGACTTTAGACAGCTAAAATCAAAAACACCTGGCCACCCTGAATACGATATAGATTTAGGCATTGAGACAACTACTGGACCATTGGGTCAGGGGATTGCAAATGCTGTAGGTATGGCAATATCAGAAAAGATGCTTGCTGCAGAATTTAATAAAGATGACATAAAGCCAATTGATCATTTTACATACGTTTTTCTTGGAGATGGATGTTTGATGGAAGGTATTTCTCATGAAGCTTGCTCATTTGCAGCAACTCATAATCTTGGAAAACTAATCTGTTTTTATGATCAGAATGGAATCTCAATTGATGGAGAAATAGATAACTGGTTTACAGATGATTCTGTTAAGAGATTTGATAGTTATGGTTGGCAAACAATTTGTGTAGATGGTCATAATGTTCAAGAGGTTAGTGAGGCGATTTCTAAAGCAAAAGATGAGTCCAACAAACCATCAATGATTTTTTGTAAAACAACCATCGGCTTTGGTTCCCCAAATAAATCCGGAACAGCGGATGCTCATGGGGCGCCTTTAGGCGATGAAGAGATTGAAAAAACTAGAGATGCTCTTGGGTGGAGTCATCCTGCTTTTGAAGTACCACAAGAGGTATATGATTTTTGGGACTCAAAGAATTCTGGGGCAGATAAAAATTCTAGTTGGGATGACTTAATTAAAAACTATAAAGATAAATATCCTGAGGAGTCGGCAGAACTAGAGCGAAGAATTAATGGAAATATGCCAGAAAACTTTCAACAAAACTTTAATGATTTTCTTAATGATTGCAATTCAACCAATACTCCTATGGCAACAAGAAAAGCTTCTAAGGCTTGTTTAGATTTTTTTGTAAAAGAAATGCCTGAGCTTGTTGGTGGCTCGGCTGATCTAACCCCATCTAATAATACTTTTTCAGCTTCAAGCTCGACTTTTTCTAATGAAAATCCATCAGGAAATCACATTAATTATGGCGTAAGAGAGTTTGGAATGTCTGCGATCATGAATGGCATGGTGCTTCATGGAGGTATTAAACCCTATGGAGCAACGTTCTTAGTTTTTACGGATTATGCAAGGAATGCAGTCAGGCTATCATCATTAATGGGACTGCCAAATATATTTGTTTATACACATGATTCAGTAGCTTTGGGTGAAGATGGGCCTACTCATCAACCTATAGAGCATATGGTTACTTTAAGATCTACTCCAAATCTAAATAACTGGAGACCGGCCGATCTTGTAGAGACTGCAGTTGCGTGGAAGAGCGCTGTTAGTTCTAAAACAACACCAACATGTCTTATTTTTAGCAGACAAGGAACTTCTGCAATAGAGCGAACACCTGAACAGCTTTCTTCTATAGAAATGGGTGGATATCTTATAGAAGAAAATGAGGATGCTGATATAACAATAGTTGCTTCTGGTAGTGAGGTGCAGTTAGCCATAGATGCTGCCAAAGAATTAAAGAATGAATCTATCGATGCAAATGTTGTTTCCATGCCCTCTTTGGATACTTTTTTAGAACTAAGCAATGACTCACAAAATAAGATTATTAATCCTAATAAACCAGTTCTTGTTGTGGAATGCGCCCACCCCAACTCATGGTATAAGATTTTAAATAGAAGCGATAAAGTTATAGGAATAGAAACATTTGGAGAATCTGCACCAGGAAGTGAACTGCTTGAGTATTTTGGATTTAATAAAGACAATGTGATACGGAAAGCAAAATCATTAATCAATGATTAATTTATCCTCTATAGAAATAGCAAATAAAAATCTAGTAGTAAGAGTTGATATGAACGTGCCAATGCAAAACGGCACTATTCTTGACACAACGAGAATAGAAGCATGCATGCCTACCATTAACTATGCTCTAGAAAATAACGCAAAGATTTTATTAATTAGTCATCTTGGAAGACCAACTGAGGGAAGTTATGAAGAAAGATTTTCCTTAAAGCCTGTTGCGCAATATTTAGCTAGAATCACTAATAAACCCTGTGAAGTAATTAATGATTTAGATTCTATTGAGATCTTTAATAGTGAATCCAGCATTCAATTATTAGAAAATATAAGATTTTTTAAAGGCGAAAAAGAAAATTGCCAAGATTTAGGAAGAAAATTAGCTAAGCTTGGCGATATATATGTTTTTGATGCGTTTGGGACAGCACACAGAGAGCAAGCTTCAACACATTCAGCTATAAAGAGCGCATCCATAGCATGCGCAGGGCTTTTGCTTGAAAGGGAAGAAAGCTTTTTATCTAAAGCGTTAAAGAGCTATGAAAGTCCTTATATAGCAATAATAGGCGGAGCTAAAGTTTCTACCAAGCTTGAATTAATAAAACATATTAATTCAGTTGCTGATCATATAATTGTTGGAGGAGGAATTGCCAATACCTTTTTAAAGGCCTCTGGTTTTAATATAGGAAAATCATTAGTCGAAGACTCCATGATAGATCTTGCAAAAGAAATTCTTGATCAAGGAAAAATAATTTTGCCAAATACAGTTATCACATCTAAAACTTTTGAAGGCGAAGATATAAAAGAGACCCAGGTTAATTCAGTAAAAAACGAAGAAATGATTCTAGATCTTAATTTGGAAGATAAAACTATTGACCTAATAGTTAATGCAAATACCATTTTATGGAATGGTCCAATGGGTGTTTTTGAGAACAATTTATTTGCAAACGGAACAAAAAGCCTTTCAAAAGGAATAGCAAATTCTAATGCATTTTCTTTAGCTGGAGGTGGTGAAACGCTTTCAGCAATTAATAAATTTATTAAATCAGATGATGTATCATATTGTTCAACAGGCGGAGGAGCCTTTTTAGAGTTTATGGAGGGCAAAATTTTGCCATCAATTGATATATTAAATTCAAAAGTAACAGGGAGTTAGATAATGACAATTAATAATATTGAAGAAATAGCAGCCTTTATTGTTGAAGATGGGAAAGGCATTCTTGCTGCAGATGAGAGCAATCCTACTTGTGGCAAAAGATTTGAATCTATTGGGGTTGAATCAACGGAAGATAATAGAAGAGAATACAGGGAAATGCTTTTTAGATCAAAAGGGATGAAAGGTAATATTGGTGGAGTAATACTTTTTGATGAAACTATAAGACAATCATCAGAAGATGGAACTTTATTGAGAGATATTATTTCTAATCAAGGCGCCCTTCCAGGAATTAAAGTTGATAAAGGATTACAACCAATTGAAGATTGTCCAGGTGAAACAGTAACAATCGGGTTAGATGGCCTGGATGAAAGATTAAAAGAATATTCATCCATGGGAGCAAAATTTACAAAGTGGAGAGCTGTAATTAAAATTGGAGATGGAATACCTTCAGACAAATGCATTAATGCAAATATGCAAGCCTTAGCTGATTATGCAAAATGCGCTCAAGATAATGGAATGGTTCCAATAGTTGAGCCTGAAGTATTAATGGATGGAGAACATTCTATTGATGACTGCCATGCCGCAACTGATCGCTCATTAAAGTCTTTGTTTGCTCATTTAGAAAATAACGGTGTCAACATCAAAGGCACACTTTTAAAACCCAATATGGTTACTTCTGGAAAAGATTCCACCGAACAAGCAGGGATCGATGAAGTTGCGCGTAAAACTTTAGACTGTTTAATTAAAAATGTACCAGCAGAACTTCCTGGCATAACCTTTCTTTCTGGAGGTCAGTCAGATGTTCTAGCGACAGCTCATTTAGATGCCATGAATAAGATTGGAGGCTTTTCATGGAAGTTAAGTTTTTCTTATGGAAGAGCTCTTCAAGCCCCAGCTTTAAAAGCTTGGAATGGAAAACCAGAAAATGTATTTATTTCACAGGATGAGTTATCTCATAGAGCAGAAATGAATAAGCTTGCTTCTCTTGGTCAATGGGAAGAAGAACTCGAAGATAGATAAAATTTGTTAGCCACTGTTCAAAGAGTTTCAAGCGCAGAGGTTTATGTGGATGGACAAATTTTTTCTTCAATTGGAAATGGTTGCCTGGTCTTTATATGCATAGAAAAAAGTGATTCTTCAAGACAAATTAAAGAAATGACTGACAAGATAATAAATTTCAGAATGTTTGATGGACCAAAAGGCATTACATCAAAATCTTTGAAAGATTCTGACAAAGAGGTATTAATTATTAGCCAATTTACTTTAGCTGCAATAACTAACAAAGGAACTAAGCCAAGTTTTCATAAAGCAGCAAAACCTGATGATGCAAAATTAATGTATGATGAATTTCTGATTGAGTTCAGAAACTTATTCCCAAAAGTTAAAGAGGGAAAGTTTGGAGCATTTATGGAAATTAATTTGGTCAATAAAGGACCAGTAACTTTTAACTTTAAAACTTAAATAACTTATGAAGAATATTTCAATCTTTTGTGGAGCTCATGAAGGCAAAAACCCAGAGTATGCCAAGGCTGCTAAGTCTGTTGCAGAATTAATTGCTAAAAAGGGCATAAATGTAGTTTTTGGAGGAGGTAATGTGGGGTTAATGAAGGTTATTTCTGATACTGCTTTAGATAATGGCGTTGAAGTTTTAGGGATATCTCTTAAATCATTGCATGCACTAGAACTTGCTAATCCAAGATTGAATGACATAGTTGTATCAGAAACATTGCTTGATAGAAAGGATGAATTCATGTCTAGATCTGATGCGTTTATTGTTCTACCTGGCGGAGTGGGCTCATTAGATGAACTTGCAGAAATTATGGCAAGTAACCAATTAGGAATCATAAATAAACCAGTTGGTATTTTAAATACTGATGGATACTATGACCATCTTCTTGAGTGGTTTAACAAGGCAGTTAATGAAGGATTTATTTCTTCTGAAAATTTGAAAGAATTATTAGTTTCTGATTCTCCAGAGGAGCTCGTAGAGCTTATAACAACTCATGAAAAACCTTCAGATGAAAGCTGGACAGAAAGACTTGGCTTATAACAGATGTCTTTTGAAGAAATTAGAGTAATAACAATAGTTTATTTAGCAGTCCTTTTACCGCTTGTAATATATTTTACAAATAAATCTAAAATTCCTAGCTGGATCCCATCTTTCTATATTGTTAGCATCGTTGTCTGCGCATTGGGCTGGGAACTTTGGTTTACTTATGGGTGGCTGGATGGAGATGCTGTAAATATCAGAAGATCAGAGGCTTTAAATACCTGGCTACCAAAAAATATAAATTGGTTAATGAATTCTATAGGAGATGCTGGCGCAGTTTTGTGTGGCGGTGTTTGGCTTATGTGGATTACTCATAAAAAAGATCCAATAGTTTTTAAGAAGTGGAAATGGAGCGCATTTTCAATCTTTTTAATCTGGTGCATAGGTCAAAATATATTAGTAGAGATGTTTTTGTATCACGATCAATTAGCAGATGATAAGCTTTTGTCTTGGGCTCCCCTTTCACCATTTGGGCCCTACTTCAACCCAATCCTTTTTGAATTTAACGACCGATCAATTATGCTACAGTCTCAAATGCCTTGGTTGATTCTGCCATGGTTTTTTTACAGAACTCTAATAAATTTAAACAAACTTACTTAACTTTTTATAAAGATAATAAGAAAGAAAGAATTGCCCGCCGTACAAAGCTATAACCAATAGACCAACAAGCCCATTGCCTAAAATTACATTTGATAAAGCCAAAACATTATCTAATATCTTTAGGCTTGTTATAGGATTTAACAATAATCCCAGCAAGATTAGAGGAACTAAAGACATTACTAAAATATATCCCAGCATTGCATAGGCCCAAAAGAAAAATCTAAAGATATGAATGAATATTTTTTTCAATTCTTATCTCTTGATATGAATATTCCTAATTCAAATAAAACCCACATAGGAACTGCTAAAAATAGCTGCGAGAAAACATCTGGAGGAGTTAATAACATTCCAATAGCTAAAAATAAAACAATCAAATAAGGCCTTGCTTTAACTAAAGATTTCTTTGTAGTTATTCCACTGTTTATTAGCAAGACTGTTGCAATTGGAATCTCAAAAGCTATACCAAATGCAAAAACAAGTTTAAAAATAAAGCCAAGATATTGACTAATATCAGTCATTACCAAGATAGACTCTGGTGCCATTCCGATAAAGAATTTAAAGATAATTGGACAAACAACAAAAAAGGCAAAACTAACACCGCTGAAAAATAAGACAACTGTAGAAAGCATTAAAGGGCCAGCAAATTTCTTTTCTTTTTTATAAAGACCTGGAGATATATACATCCATGCCTGATAAAAGAGCCATGGCATTGAAAACAAGAGAGCCACATATAAAACCAATTTTATTGGTGCCATGAAAGGAGATGTAACTTGTGTTGCTATCATTGAGCTTCCATCTGGCAGTAAGCTAATTAAAGGCGCTGCTACAAAAGCATATATTTCAGATGCAAATGGAATTCCGACAAAAGTTAAAACAACAAAAAATATTACAACTTTTAAAAGTCTTGATCTTAGCTCTAACAAGTGATTAGAAATGGAGTCTTTAGTCATCTATTGATTCTTTGTTTTTTTCTAGCTCTTCCAATCTTAATTCGTTGAATACATCTTTTTTAAGCTCATCAGCTCCAATGTCATCTTCAATGTCTTTTTTAAAGTCAGCGAATTTATTTTCTATTTTTTTATAAAATTTTATTATTGTTTTTGAAACTTCAGGCAATCTCTTGGGACCAATAATTATTAGTCCAAATATAAATATAATTAATATCTCTAGAAAGCCTATTTGAAACAATTTTAGTCTTCTTCTTTTTCTTCTTTGGATTCGTCATCTTTGACAGCCTTTTTAAACCCTTTAATGCTTGAACCAAGATCAGATCCAAGAGATTTAAGCTTACTCCCTCCAAAGATTAATAAAACAACAGCCAAAATAATTAACCATTCAACTACACCCATGTTACCCATAACTTCTCCTATGAAACTACCAATATGATAGCTGCACAAACTATTATAACAACACCGATTACTCTGATGATGTATTTTTGATTAGATAATTGTAATTCTAAATCCCTGATTCGCTTGTCATTTGACTTTTTAGTTTTTGAATAACTTCTTAATTCATCAAGAGCCTCGTATACAATTCCTGGTGCCTCAGAGGCTTTAAATAAGATATCTTCTTTATTTTCAATTATGTATTCTTTAAGCTTAAGAGGACTAAATTGTTCTTTTAGCCAATTATCAAGATATGGTTCAGCTAACCCCCAAAAGTCTAATTCTGGATATATTTGTCTACCCATACCTTCAATATGAATTAAAGTTTTTTGCAACAGAACAAGTGATGTTTGAAGAGATAGACCATATTGCCTGGTACTTTGAAAAAGATATAAAAGCAATTTACCAAACTCAATTTCTGAAAGGGGCTTTTCAAAAATTGGTTCACAGCAGGCCCTTAAAGTATTTTCTAGTTCAATTTTGTTTGTATCAGGATTGACCCATTCTGAAGTAATAAATAAGTTAGCAAGAGATTTATAATTCTGTTTTAAAACAGACTGAAGCATTCTGGCAAGCGTATACCTTTCATCATTTGATAAAGAGCCGGTTATAGCACAATCTATAGCTATATATCCTGGATTTTCTGGGTTTTTCTTTGAAACAAAGATATTTCCTGGATGCATGTCAGCATGAAAAAAATTGTCTCTAAATATTTGATTTAAGAAAATCATCACACCGGTTTCCGCAAGTATTTTTTTATCAATACCATGTTTTTCAATTTCTTTAATATCAGTACATGGTATGCCATCAATTCTTTCAAGCACCATCACCTTTGATGTTGTCAGGTCCCAGTATACTTCCGGTATATATAGCTCATCTGAGTCAAGAAAGTTCTTTCTTGTAAGGTTTGTGTTAGATGCTTCCAACTTTAGATCAAGCTCTTTTAGAATTGTTGTTTCATAGTCATTAATCACTTCATTGGGTTTCAGTCTATAGCTATCTTTATAAAGATAAGAGAAAATTTTTGCAGCAGATTTTAAAAGTCGTAGATTTTTTTTAACTCTTTTCTCAATTCCGGGACGAAGTACCTTAATAACGACCTCATCTCCATTTTTGAGTTTGGCTGAGTGAACTTGAGCAAGAGATGCTGCTGCTAGGGGCACCTCATCAAATGAATGAAATATTTCTGTAATTGAATCACCCAATTCTGATTCAACAATTTTTTTAAATTTTGAAACTTCAAACGGTTTACAGTTATCGGTTAAGCTCTCTAATTGTTTTGCAGTTTCAAAGTCTAAAATATCAGTTCTTGTTGACAATAGTTGACCAAATTTTGTGAAAATTGGACCAAGAGACTCTAAAAAAGCTGCTAATTTTTTCCCGTTTGGCTTATAAAAAATACCTTTTTGTAATCCCAGGAACGACATTCTTAAAAGTTCAAATATAACTACTATAAAATTCATGAGCTTTTTAAGACCTCCAGCCTATCAAGCCTTATAGCAATATCTCTTAGACGTTTTCTAATATCCCTATAATTTTTATCTTGGTATATTTCTGATGATTTAAAAACCTTTTTAACAATAGTATATGTAAATACTGCAGGCAAGCTTCCAAAATATTTGTCAATTAAATAAATCAAATCAATATTAGATTTATGTATAGCATTAAAAAGGACTACAGCAATTTCACTATTCCCGTAGACTAGGCCTTTATTTAATTTTCCTGATATTGCTAGTTTTATCACATCGATTAAGGATGCCCTTATCTCGAAGTCATAGCTTTGTTCTGAAAAGCTAATATTAGAAGATTCTTCATTTATTGTTATATAAACATTTTTATGACCCTTTATATTTAATAAAAAGCTTAGTGGTGCAATTTCTTTTATAGAATTTTCTAGGTTTGGAGATGAGTCTTTGAGGTCTTTAATAAGCCTATTAAGAGCCTTGTTAGTATTAATCATTATTACCAATATGGATTGCAACTACTCCATTAAGCAGATTATAGAATTTACAATCCACCAGGCCTACGCCTTGCATCATCTCTTTTAGTTTCTCCTGATCAGGATGCATTCTTATAGACTCTGCTAGATATTGATAACTTTCAGAATCATTTGCGAGCAATGAGCCTAACTTAGGCAGAATATTAAAAGAATACCAGTCGTATATTTTAGAAAAAAGTTGGTTATTAGGTTTTGAAAACTCTAAAACTAATAACTTGCCATTTTTTTTAAGACATCTTTTCATCTCACTTAAGCCTTTTTCTTTGTTTGTAAAATTTCTAAGACCAAAACCGACAGTGATCAAGTCAAAAGCACCACTATCAAAAGGTAAAACCTCACCATCAAGCTGACAAAATGAACAATTTGAATTAAAGTTTTCGTCTATAGCTCTATTCCTTCCCTCATCCAACATTTCGAAGTTAATATCAGTCATAAAGATACTGGTATTTGGGTATTCTTTAGATATTATTTTTGAAATATCTCCTGTTCCACTGGCTATATCTAATATTATGTCTTTACCCCCAACGGAAGCTAACTCTACAAGGATCTTTTTCCATAATCTGTGCATACCAAACGACATAGCATCATTCATGATGTCGTAGTTTTTGGATACAGAAGTAAAAACCTCGCCTACATAGCTACTTTTATCAGATTCTTTTATTTCTTTGTATCCAAAATGGGTCTTTTTATTCATGATCTCTAAATTTTATGAAATTATTGTATCTGCTTTTACTAATAACACCATTTAATAAATCTTTTTCAACATTACAACCTTCATTCTTAATATGGTTGCAGTCACTAAATTTACAAGCCTTGGATGATTCTAATATCTCTTTAAACCCATTTATTATTTTATCTTTTGGATATTCAGCTATTTCAATATCTCGCATCCCAGGCGAATCAATAATTTTACTATTACCAGGCAGCTCGTATAAAGAAGATATTGATGTGGTATGGACACCCTGGTCATTTGATAATTCATTTGTTTTTAGATCCTTGTCGATAATTTTTGATGTGAGAGTAGATTTACCAGCTCCAGAATTACCAACAAACAATACACTCCTTTCCTTAATATAATCACTTAATTCCTCAAAACTTTTCTGATATTTAGCAGAGATTTCAATAACTTTTATATTTATATTCTTATAGAGTTTTATTTTTTCTTCATATTCCTTGTCTGAGCTTAAATCAATTTTATTATTTACAATGAAAGCCTCGATATTAGAAAGTTTTGTTTTTAAAATCCACTTATCTATAAATTCAGTAGATGTTTTGGGTTTTGGTGTAACAAGAATTCCAACGTGAGTTATATTAGCTGCAAATAATCTTTCTTTATTATCATATCCTTTAGACAAGGAAGAAAATCTATGATTGATCTTAAGTATTTTACCAAGGAGTTTTTTACTATCTTGAATGATTTCTAGATCGACAAAATCACCAACTACAACGTTTTTGATAGCCAAACAGTTAAATTTTCCAAAATTTGTTTTTACAAGACAACTATTTGAATAGAATTCAATCACTTGTCCGGTTTGAACTTTTTCCATAATAAGAACAAAATACACTAAACAGATGATTATAAGAAGAGATGAAGACATTACAATCTAGAGATAATTTAATATGGATTGACCTTGAAATGACAGGATTGGATCCAAACAAGGAAAGAATTATTGAAATTGCTACCCTTGTTACAGATTCTGATTTGAACATTCTTGCTGAAGGACCAAATCTTGTAATCGCTCAACCGATAGAATTTTTAGATGGTATGGATGAATGGAATCAAAATCAACACGGATCATCTGGTCTTATTGAAGAGGTCAAAAACAGCAATGTAACTTCACAAGTAGCTGAAATTGATACTTTAGAATTTATTTCAAAATATGTAGGTGAAAAGGTTTCTCCAATGTGCGGCAATACGGTATCTCATGACAGAAGATTCCTATCAAAATATATGCCAAGATTGGAGTCATATTTTAACTATAGACACATAGATGTTTCTTCTTTCAAAGAAGCTGCAGTTAGATGGATGAATGAAGCTCAAGTATATGAAAAAAAAGGATCTCATAGAGCACTGGGAGACATTAAAGAGTCTGTTGCAGAGTTAAAGTTCTATAAAGAACTTTTTATGCCGGATTAACTTAATCTTTAGTGTTTGAAGGCTGTATATTGAGAGGAATTGGACTTACCTTGCCTTTATTTTCTTTTATTTTTGCCTCACCTGATTCATTAACTTCATCAATACGAATTATTGAATTAATAGGTATATAGCTTCTATTCACTTTCGAAAACTCATTCTTTAATTTTTCTGAACTAGGGTCTACTACTAGCTGTTTATCTTTATTGAAGATATACTCTTCCACCTCGAT
>CENF01087022.1_pt1 | contig 17129 bp, 15 predicted proteins | sample 361291 | NCBI WGS metagenome assembly CENF01 (sample SAMEA2619399, study PRJEB7988) | marine metagenome | isolation source: saline water (ENVO:00002010), including | reverse complement strand
CCAAGATAATTTCCTGTCCTTGCAGTATCTGGTGAGGAAAGCCCTCTTATTGCCAAAATAAATAAAACACCCGATAGTAGGTATAAGATTGTTGTTAAGTCATTAGTCATCTTTTTTAACCTTTTTCTTATACATTGCTAACATTCTCTGAGTTACCAAAAAACCACCAAATATATTTATAGAAGCAAAAATTAATGCAAAGAAAGAAACTATTTTCGAAACCATACCTAGTGATCCAGAAGATTCTGTTCCTATAGCAATTATTGCACCAACAATGATTACAGCTGAAATTGCATTTGTAACTGACATAAGGGGTGTATGTAGTGCTGGTGTCACAGACCAAACAACATAGTAACCAACAAAAATAGCTAAAACAAATATACTTCCATAAAAAACTATTGGGCTAATATCCATTTTTTATCCTAACTTTTAAATTTCTCTGATAACTCACCACTAATAGTTATCGCAGCATCCTTTGCTATTTCATCATCAAAAACAAGACCTTTTGTCTCTTTATCAATTAAAATATTAAGGAATGCATATAAATTTTTTGAAAATAAATTTGATGCGTCGGGTGATATACCATTAATTAATGAGATATCTCCAACAATGGAAACTCCTTCAATATCAACAATTTCTCCAGTTTTTGACAAAGTACAATTCCCACCTCGTTCAATTGCCATATCAATTATGATTGATCCAGGTTTCATGCTTTTAACCGCTTCATCATCCAATAAAATTGGCGCTTGTTTGCCAGGTATTAATGCAGAACAAATAATAATATCTTGTTGTTTAACATGATTAGAAATTAACTGTCTTTGCTTTTCTTTATATTCATCTGACATTTCTTTCGCATATCCAGAATCATCTTCTGCATCATCCTCATCATCAACCATAATAAATGATGCTCCAAGGCTTTCACATTGCTCAGCAGCTGCACGCCTTACATCTGTTGCGGAAACGATTGCACCAAGTCTCTTAGCAGTGGCTATAGCTTGTAAACCAGCAACACCAACTCCCATAACAAATACTTTTGCCGGAGCTACTGTTCCAGCCGCAGTCATCATCATTGCCATAGATTTTGAATAAAGCGAAGTAGCATTAATTACAGCTCTATACCCTGATAAATTAGCTTGTGAAGATAAAACATCCATTGACTGTGCTCTTGTAATTCTTGGAATTAACTCCATTGAAAAAGAAGAAATGAATTTATTCTTAAAGCTTAAAAAGCTGTCTTGATTATCATAAGGATTTAAAAGACCTATTATATTTGAATTTTCTTTTAGTTTGAGCAAAATATTATCAGAGGGAAGATCAACTACCAACAAAATATCAGTTTTTGATATTATATTATCCAAATTGGATATTTCGGCGCCAGATTCTTTATAGGACTCATTTGAAAAATAACTTTGCTCTCCAGCGCCCTCCTCAATAAGGACTTGGTGACCGTCATTAACAAGCTTCTTCGCTATTTCGGGTACTATAGCAACTCTTTTTTCGTTATCTTTTCTTTCTTTTAACGCCGATATGATCATGTTTGTTTTCTAAATTTTTTAAAAGATAGTGTTACGATATTAAACCGATGATTTCTAGCATTTATTTTTGTTTTAATATAAGATTATTAAAGAACTACTTCTGAAATTTTTCTTTCCATTCCCTATGGGGCATTCCATAGATAATTTCTTTTGCTGCATCCTCGGTTATCTCAACACCTAATCCTTCAGCCTCTTCACGGTACCATCTTGATAAACAATTTCTACAAAATCCAGCTGTTTCCATAACATCAATATTTTGAATTTGAGTATTTTCTTTAAAATGTTTAATTACTCTTCTAAAAACTGCCGCTTCTATTTTATTTAAATCATCAGACATTTGTTATCTCTATATTGTATAAGAACCATATTTTTTTATCGAAAATGAATTTATGGTTTTTTCATTTTCTTTTAAAACATTATAAATTTTTTTTGCCCACCGCAACCTATCTTTGTCTTTTTTTAATAAATCTTGACGAATCTCAATAAGAACATGAGGAATACCTTGTCTTGTAGCATGCTTATATAATGAATCATTTTTTAGCCTTCCGCTGTAAGGCTCATTATTGCCTAATTTTAAATTATTTAGAGAGTGAAGAAAAATTTTAGATAATCGATCATCTTTATCCCATAAAATACCAACTTCGATTTCTCTCTTCTTTCCTTTCCAAATCGGAGTAAAGCTGTGGATAGATAATATTTTAGGTATTTTTCCGTAATCTAATGATTTTTTTATAAATTTACTAATTTGTTTATGATAAGGCAAATAAAATTGAAGGAAACGCTTATTTCTTTCGATGTCATTTTTATACATTGAGATATTAATATTTCCTTTGATAACTTTACCCTCTGAAAGCTTAGGTATTAATGTAGGATCGTCTTCACCTCTATTTGGATCAATTAATAATCTAGAAAAGTTTGCCATAACGAGATTACAATCAAGTAATTTGTATAGTTCAATTGCAACATCAGAAGCTCCGAGATCAAAAGCTCTATGACTTTCGAGATCATTATTAGAAATACCTAAATTCTCATATTCCAATGGTATTTTGTTGGAAGCATGGTCACAAATTACTAAATAATCTTCATAAGTACCATTTTTTTTAATTATATATTCTTTTTCTTTATTCATTTTTAATAAATCTTAACTAAATAAGTTTTAATTTTAATAAAAGCGCTCTATATGCATTACTAATGATTAAAAATTATAGAAAAACTAAAATTCTTGCAACTATAGGTCCTTCTTCTGAAAAAATTACTAAAATTGAGAAACTTATTTTATCAGGTGTCGATGCTTTTAGAATTAATTGTTCACATACAAATAATCAAGAATTAAAGAATTATGTTCAAAACATAAGAAAGGTAGAAAAAAAACTAAAAAGACCTATCGGAATACTTATTGATTTGCAGGGGCCTAAATTAAGGATAGGAAAAATAGAAAACAATCAATTAGATCTTAAAAAGGGTCAAAAAGTTTTTTTAATTAACGATAATAAAAGTTCAAAAATTAATGAAATCCCATTACCAGAGGAAAAGGTTTTTAGAAGCATTAAAGTTAATCATCCAATATTTATAGATGATGGTAAAATTAAATTAAAAGCCTTGAAGGTTTCTAAGAACTTTATTGAAACAAAAGTAATTTTAGAAGGAACACTAAGCAGTAAAAAAGGTATCAATCTACCTGAAACTATTTTAAAAAATTCTTCATTAACTGAGCTAGATAAAAAAAATGTCAGGATTGCTATGAAACTTGGAATTGACTGGATTGCACTTTCATTCATTCAATCTCCTGATGATATAAAAGATTTAAGAAAAATTTGTAAAAAAAATGTATCTATAATGGCAAAGATCGAAAGGCCAACAGCTTTAAATCATATAAATGAAATTACTGAACTGGCTGATGGTTTAATGATAGCTAGAGGTGATCTTGGTGTTGAATTGCCGATTCAAGATGTCCCAGGATGGCAAAAAAGAATCATTAGAGAGGCCAGAATACAAGGAAAGCCTGTAGTTGTTTCAACGCAAATGCTAGAATCAATGATTACATCAAAAACACCTACTCGAGCTGAAGTTTCAGATGTTGCAACAGCTGTTTTTGAAGGTTCAGATGCTGTAATGTTATCTGCTGAGTCTGCTATTGGAGATAATCCTGAATTAGCTGTAAAGATGATGGACAATATTGCACATAGTGTTGAAAAAAATCCTAATTACTCATCAATTCTATCCGCCCAACTAGAGGAAACTCCTGATAGTACACCTGATGCAATCGCAACAGCTTCGAGAGCACTAGCCTCGGAATTAAACTCACCAATAATTGTATGTTATACAGAGTCTGGTTCAACAGGAATTAAGGTCTCAAGAGTAAGGCCAAAACAAATGATACTAACTGTTACACCAGTTATTGAAACAGCTAGAAAATTAACTTTAGTTTGGGGAGTAAAATGCATTGTTCAAAAAGATGCAAATAATCTTGAAGAAATGATCAAAATGACAAAATCATTTTCAAAAAATGAGAAGTTAATAAAAGTTGGTGAAAAGATGGTGATTACGGCTGGTTTACCATTAAAGAAACTTGGTACAACAAATTTAATTAGAGTGGTAAAAGTAGATTAATTAACCTTGCCTAGCTTTAAAACGCTTATTATTTTTATTAATAACATACAGACGACCTTTTCTTTTAATAAGTCTATTATCCCTATGTCTAGATCTTAATGATTTTAATGAATTTCTTACTTTCATCTTATCCTCTTGATTGGGGAAATTAAGGCTTAGAAATTAATATGTCAACAATTCAATAGATTATTACAACTTTTTAAAATAGCATTATCATGAATAAGAGTAAGTTTATGAAAAATTATGATTTTGCATTATTAAGTGGCGGTTTTGATCCTGTTCATATCGGGCATCTAGCCATGATTAAGGAAGCAAGTACATTAGCTAATGAGGTTGTTATCCTTTTAAACAGTGATAAATGGTTAATAAGAAAAAAAGGTAAACCATTTATGTTAGAGTCCCAGAGAGCTCAAATACTTGAAGAATTTGAGAGTGTTTCAGAAGTTATAATCCAAGAAGATGATTCAGATGACAGCAGTAATAATGCGATTGTATCTTTTGTTAAAAAACATTCTGGAAAAAAAATATGTTACTGCAATGGTGGGGATAGAAGTCATGAAAAAAAAATAAGAGAATCAGAAACATGTAAAAAATATAATTTAGATTTAATATTTGGAATCGGCGGAGTTCATAAATTAGAAAGTAGTTCAAATTTAACTAAAAACTATCTTGCAGAAGTTGAAAAAAGACCCTGGGGAAGTTTTCATATTATAGCTAGAGGAAGTGATTACCAAATAAAAGAAATGAATATAAATCCAAACAATAAACAATCATTACAGAAGCATAAACATCGCTCAGAGTACTGGCAGGTTATTTCAGGTGAAGGAAAAGTATATTTAGAAGATAGTGAGATTGAATTAAAAGCTGGAGAGAATATATTTATCCCTCTGGGAAGTTTGCATAGACTAGAAAATACTAGCAGTAGTAATCTAAAGATTGTTGAAATTCAAATTGGTAAAATAATATCAGAAGACGATATAGAGCGTTTTGAAGATGATTACGGTAGAGCCTAACTAAGGTAACATAGTTGTTTTAAAAATATCAGTAGGGTTTTTTCTTGTTTTAATAATTAAATCAAGCCAATTAATGAGTTTTAATCTAGTCTCTCTTGGATCAATAAGCTCATGAACAGATAAACTTTCGGCTCTTGGAAATGGTGAAGACCTTTTCGATAAAATATGCTCTAGCTCCTTCCTTTTTTCTTCTGGATTTTCTGCCTCTTCAATTTCTTTTTTAAAAGCTATCGCTACACCACCCTCAACTGGCAATGTTCCTGTTTCTGCGCTTGGCCAAGATAAAACATAACTATCTGGAGCAAAATGAGCTCCACCAGCTACACCGAAAACTTTCCTAACAATGATAGATGCCCATGGAACTTTTGATTGCATTAAAGCTGAAATAGCAGCGGTACCATGTCTAATTGTTCCAGCTTTTTCTGAATCAGGGCCTATCATAAAACCTGGCTCATCAACAAAACTTACTACAGGCAAGTTAAATGTATTAACAAATTCAATAAATCTTCTTAATTTCATTGATGCATCAGCGGTCATTGCTCCAGCATAAATCAAACAATCATTAGCAATAACGGCTACTGGATCTCCATTTAATCTAGCGAGACCAGTTATTAGACTAGATCCATATTGCTTTCCATATTCAAAAAATGAATCCAAATCTAAAATTAATGATAAAACTTTTCTCATATTATAGGTTTTTCTTCTGTCCTTTGGAATAATGCTCACTAGGTCATTCTCAATTCTTTCTTTTTTATCTGTAATTTTATTTTTGGGAGGTAATTGAAGATAATTATCTGGTAAATATGATAAAAATTGCTTTATTTGATTAAGAGCATCCTCTTCATCTTCAGCTAGATTGTCTACTGTTCCAGATTTTAGATGTATTTCAGGGCCGCCCAGTTCCTCCTTGGTTATATCAATACCCAATGCCCGTTTAACAACTGCTGGTCCGGCAATCAATACTTGAGAGCTTTTTGTCATTACAGAAAAGTGAGAAGCTACTAACCTTGCAGCTGGAAGACCTGCTACTGGGCCTAATGCTGCTGTAGCTACAGGAAGGACTCCCAAACATTCGGCTAGAGCTTGAAATCTATTTCTCGAAAATACAGAATTTCCACTTGGAACTGTAGGTTTTTTTGCAGAACCACCAGATCCCGCAACAGACCCTCCTCCGCCTTCATGCAATCGCACAAGAGGAATTTTATATTTCAATGCAAGCTCTTCTGTATAAATGCTCTTTCTTAAGCCTGCTGGATTTGGTGATCCACCTTTTAAGGTAAAATCTTCTCCCCCAATTATTATTGGTCTATCATTTATTCTGCCAAAGCCTAAGAGAAAATTTGCAGGTGTAAAATTTTTTAATTCGCCATTTTCATCATATTCAGGATTGCCAGCAATTTTACCTACTTCATCAAAAGAATTTTTATCTAGTATAATTTTTATTCTTTCTCTAAGAGTTTTTCTTCCTTTTTTATGCTGTAATTTAACAGAATCATCTCCCCCATGATTGAGACTTAATCTTTCTCTTTTTTTTATTTCTTTAACTTCTTTTTCCCAGGTCATTGGAAGGTTCCTATTTCTTTGTTATGATAATTAAGAAAAAAAGAATATTCAATGTTAATAAAATGGATGAATTCAAAAAAGCACCTTATTTAGAGCTTGAAAATTATAAATCACCTGAAGGTGGTAATTTTATTTTTATTCCTATGCAAGATAATAGAAACATACGTCTAGCATATTGGGAATTATTAGAGTCAAAAAAAGTTAGTCGTGGAACTGTATTGTTACAACAAGGTCATAATGAATTTATCGAGAAATATTTTGAAACTATACAAGAATTAATTCATAGAAACTTTAATGTTGTTTGTTTTGATTGGAGAGGTCAAGGCATGTCCGATCGAATGATAGATGATGAAAACAAACAATATATAGAAGATTTTTCGATTCATTGTGAAGATCTATCATTTATAGTTACTGAAATTATAAATAAAAAATTTCCTGAACCCTTAATTGGAATAGGACATTCTATGGGAGGGCATTTATTACTTTTATCTCAAGAGTTTAATCAAGATAAATTTAAGTCAATAATCTTATCAGCTCCAATGTTAGGATTTAAATATGAAAAAGCTTTATTCGGTATATGTAATTTGATAAAAATTTTTGGAAAAAAAGAAGATTATTTTCCTTTATCTAAACCTAATATGGGTAAAGAAACACCTTTTGATCAAAATGATCTAACGAGTGATTACAAAAGGTATAAAAGAACACAAAAATTAGTTAGAAAAAAACCATCAATTAGACTTTGGGGAACCACAAATGCATGGGTAAATACTGTTAAGAATAGCTTACTAAAAATGAGAAAAAAAGAATGGTATAAAAAAATAAAGACCCCTATTTGTATTGTTAGCCCCGTTAAAGATAAAGTTGTATATCATATAAAGACCGAAGAAATGGCAAAAAATCTTCCAAATTGCAAAATTGTTAAAATAAATAATTGCGAGCATGAGATTTTAATGGAAAATGATAAATTAAGATCTCAGTTTTGGAACATATTCGATAATTTCATTAATCTTAACCTTTAATAATACTTTTATAATCAAGTCAGATTTGAAGCTAAATTTGAGGATGGAATAATATCAAAAGCAAGAGTAACTCGATTAGTTTCAGAATTGAAAGGTGTTGTGTAATGAAATAAGGCTGAAGGAAATAAAATCACTAAACCTTTGCTAACACTAACTCTTTTTTGAGGAAATAACTTATTATCAGTAGGATAATTTGCTCCAGTTAGACTAAAGATAATATCTCCTTCACCAGTATTTATATCATCAGGAATTTCTAAATATAAGGAACCACTTAACCAACCTTCTTTATGAATATGCGCATCAAGATTACCTCCAGAATTCATTCTTATAATCCAACCAAATAATCTTGAGTCATTTGGCCATAATGAAATATATTTATCATTAGATCCTTTATATATTTTTCGATATGAGTTAATTTCTTCTTCAATTACTTTTTCTATTTTTTTTATTATTTTATTTTCACCAAAAAAAATATTTCCAGCAGACTGATTTCCCTTATTTAAAAGAGCTTGATCTTTAAAATCTAAATTCATTAATTTTAATTCATTATTAAGATTATTAATATCGTCATACGCAATAACTTCCTCATCTAATATGTTTCTAGCGTAAATATAACTAAAGGGATTGTCACAAAAACTATATTTTTTGTCTAAACCATATCTTATTCTTGAGTGCGTTCCTAAACATGACGCCAAAGAACTTAAAATCTCATCATTCTCTAGTTTTTCAAGGTTTTTAATAAAATCCTTTTTTCTGTTCATTAAATACAAACACTCAAGATGATGACTATGACTAAGAAGCACATCAGTCTTACTGTAATGATCGGCTGCTTTATCGTAAACTTCAAGTTTTCTGTATATATTGCCTATATTGTAATGAACATTTTTTGGATTTTTTGTAATTAATAATGCTTTTTTATATACATTTAAAGCTTCTTCAAGATTACCTAATTCTATCAATGTATTACCTAAGCCATTATAAGCATTTTCAAGTTTGGAATCGTATTTTATTGCTTTTTCGAAAAAAACAAGCGCATCATTTAACTTACCATCCAACAAATAAATATTCGCTAAATTAGCGTACAAATATCCAACTTCTGGATGATCTATGATTAAAGAGTTAAATAACTCTATTGCTTCAGTCCTTTTTCCAATATTTTTTAAAGATAAAGCTAAAATATTTTGAACAACAATATTATCTGATTCATTTAACAAAATACTGTTTGCTAGATTTACAGAATTTTTGTAATCCTTTTTTTGAAACAAACCTATTAATTCTTCTATGTTGTTATTTTTATTTTCTACCATTATAGTTTTTTATGAAAATAATCCTTCAAATAAAATTAAGTAATATTTAATTGTCCTATTGCGCGGCAAATTCTAATTCAACTTCACCAATAAAATTTTTTATATAATTTTCAATTACTATTTCTAATCTATTTTTAAAATTATTGAATTCATTTTTTTTAGATAATTTTTTTTCATCCATATAAAGATCTCTTCGTATTTCAATTTGTATAGCATGTACGCCTTTTGAAGGAATTCCATAATTCTTTGATATGTAACCACCTTTATAGGGAACATTTTTTACAACGCTGAAACCATGTTCCTCAAATAATGTTTTAAGTATATTTGTAAACTCAGGACTTGATGATGTTCCATATTGATCACCAAGGACAATATCTGCTCTTTTAAATTGATTATGATTAAAAATTTCTGAAGGCATTGAATGAAAATCAATAATAAACACTTGGTCATTATAATTTTTCAATTCTTCAATTTTTTTTTGCAGTGTTTGGTGCCAAGGCTTATAAATCTTAATTATTCTTTTCTCAACATCATGAAAACTTAATAGATTTTTATAAATATCTCTCTGGTCATAAGTTTTTGTATGTATCAAACCATAGCCATTTCTTGTATAACCAGAAACATTGAAGTTATGATTCAACTTAAAAGATTTTATTCTTTTCTTATCGATTTCTTGAATATTTCTATTTAAATCAATATAAGCTCTAGAATATTCCGAGATGAGCTTTATTAAATTAAAAGGTTTTATATTTTCTATCAACTCATCAACAAATAAATCACTAACCATCAGTAATGTCTTTTTATCGACATTTATTAGTTTATTTTCAAAAAAATTCTTAGGAAATTTAGTTCCTGAATGTGATGAAGTAAGAATAAATGGGGGTGTTTTATTTATTTTTTCTTTAATTAATAATACCATATCAGTTATATAATATTATAAAATATATAACTTGTAATATTTTTATAAATTTTATGGGCGCGTAGCTCAGTGGGAGAGCACTACGGTGACATCGTAGGGGTCGCTGGTTCAATCCCAGCCGCGCCCACCATTATAAACAAAGGTAAATATGGAATTCAATACAACAAATGGTGACGATGGTCTGATAATAGGCACAGATGATGATGATACTTATTATGTATCCCTTGGAAATGATACCTTTGACGGCGGAGAGGGATTTGATACTGTTTTACTAGAAACATCAGATTCTATGTTTATAAGAGGTGTAGACACAAAAGGGACATTTACTGGAAAAATAGGACAAAAATTTTTATATATTAAATTAAAAGATGAAGGAATTTTTTCTGATAACTATACAATAGCCTATAATGTCGAGTTTATTGAGTTCAATGACAATAATGGCGTTAATCTAATTTTATTAAATAGCAATAATTTCTTTCGATTAAATTCCTTGGCAATAAGCGATATTGCTTTAGAAAATGAATCAATTGCAACTCTTGAATTAAGTGATCATTTTTTTTCTTATAATGAAGGAAATGATATATCCTATCAAATAGTATCCTCTAATCCAAAATTATCAGATCAAATAGAAATTAATAATGGTAATTTAGAAGTTTCATCTGGTAATTCTGGTCCTAAAGAAACCTCAACAGTAACAATCATAGCCTCTGAAAGCTCTATCAATACATTTCTAGACAACACTCAAGAGCTATCTTTTACTATTAGTATGCCGGATGACGACTATCATCCTTATTTTTCGTCATTTAAAAGCGAAAATAAGGAGATTGTTTCTCCACTTAATACAAGCACTAATTCAGGAACTTTAAATTATAGCAATCAAAGTGATATAATCGTTCTAGCTGGCGGAGCCGAAACCGAATTGGGGCGTGAAGGAGATGATATTTACCTAATTTCAGACCTAATACCATTAAATTCAAATATATCAATTATTGATAATTTTGGTTCAAACAAAATACAATTTCCAGATAATACATTTGTTAGTAATGCTCTGTTTACTAAAGATGCAGTAAGGATTGTTTTGAGTGATACAAAAACTATAACTATTAATGGAGCAGATAAATTTACTTTCAATATAGGGGCTAACATTACATCTGGCGATACAAATGATGATCTGGATTATAGCGCTTTTGCTTCATGGTTTGGTATTGACGATGTTTTAACTACGTCAGGTTCAATTGAAGGAACAGTAAGTGATGTTTATATAATTTAATATCTTATTTACTTTCATTATTTTAAATCAAAGTAATTTTATACTAAAAAAATTTAAACTGATCTTTTAAATTAATTTGACTATTAAGATATTGTATTATTTATATTTTCTTTAACTAAAAAATTATAAACCTTGTAATTTATATAGAATCTACCCATCTACTTATTATCAATATTTAATATTAAAGGAGGAAATTATGTTGGTAGAAGGAATTGGACAAGTAACATTTTCAAATGAAATTTTAAGAGTTGGTACTTTAACAACAAAGCCTAATGGTGAAGTAGAAGAAACAGGCCAAATTCATATCCCAAGAGGTTCCATCGAAGGTGTTATAAACACTTTAGTGAGCTCAGTTAACGAAATTAACGATAAAATTTCAGGAAATAATGAAGGAGAATCAAAATCAGATGATGACACTTCAAATGGGAAAAAAAAATCTAAGAAAAAGAATTAGTTATTAATTTATAATTTTTATGTTTTCTTTTTTAAAAATAAGAGTTCTTTCCTCTGTATTAGTTTTATCCTTACTTTTCTCGGCTAATTCTCTTGCAGAAGAAATTAATGCTTTCTCTGTTTTACCTAATGACAGATTATTGAGTAATGATAATTTCATTGAAAAAATTCAGACTATTATAATTGTTCAACCTGAATTTAGACAGGCGGTTGCGGTAAAGGGAGAATTTCAAGAGAATAGAAAATTTGCATCTAGACAAAGATTTCCGTCATTAACCGCTCAAATAATTAATGATCGAACAATTTCACGAGATATTGAAAGTGGTGATCGTCTTCGTAAAACAAAAGATGATTCATTTGATGCACAGGTCTTAATTGATCAACCTCTATATACAGGAAATGAGATTAACTCACGAATAAAAATAGCAGAACTTGAAATATCGAGAGCATCTATTGAGCTGAATAAAATTGGATCAGAGTTAATTTTAACTGCATCTGAAATTTATATTAATGCAGCTAGCTCAATGATTCTTAGTGATTACTGTGAAGAACTTTATGAAGACCTAAAGAAATATAGAGACATAGTAAAAAGAAGATTTGATGGTGGAATTATTTCAGCAAGCGAAATGGCTATTGTAAATGTTAGACTCAGTGAGATTGAGGCAAAATTGGCAAGATTAGAGGCTAATAAAATAAAAACATCTTCAATTTATAGATCTTTTTTTAAAGAAGAATATAAAGGATTTGGACCACCAAACCTTACCTTGTTAAATATTAATGATTTTGCATCACTAAATAATGTAGAGAGCTATGATGAATTAATAGCTAGAAATACCATTAAAAATAAAACCGCTGATCTTGAATTAACTAAAAGTCAATACAGACCAAAATTAGGATTTAATGCAAGATATACTCAATATGATGTAGATGAAGATGCTGAAGATAGCGATATAAGAGGTGGAATTTACTTCTCTTTTCCATTGTTTAACTTTGGTAGAGGTAGTGCTCAAATTTCTGCTTCAAAAGCTAGAATTAGCCAGGCAAAGATTAATTCCGAAAAAAGTAAAAGAGATAAAGAATCCAAAGTTGCAAGTATCATTGGATCATCAACAGGAACCCTTCAAGCTAGAAATAGATTGGAAGACTCATACATTAACATCAAACTTCAAAGAGAAACCTATTTAAATAGTCTATCGAGTTCGCAATTTTCTATCGCTGCGCTTTTAGAAGCTGCGCTCAGAGAATTAAATTTATTTGAACAGCTTGTTGCTAATGAAAATGAACTAGTGCTATCTGATCTTCAGTCAAGTCACTTAAATAGATCTTTATTAAATAGATTTAAAATTTCATACTAACATTATGTTTTCTTTTGATAAAAATAATTGGTTTTGGCAGGCTGTTTTAGCTAATAAAAAAGTTTATTATCAGATCTTTCTAGCATCATTATTTATTAATTTTTTTGCTCTTGCTAGTGCGTTTTACATAATGACTGTGTATGACAAAGTTGTTCCAAATACAGCAATAAGCTCTTTAATAGCATTAACTGTAGGTATGGTAATAGTTCATATATTTGATTTTATACTTAAAATGTTAAGGTCATACTTCATTGATATTGCTGGAGAAAAATTAGATGATGTAGTTGCAGAGAAGCTATATACAAAAATTTCTAAACATGACAGCAAAGTTCTAGGGTCTTCTAGTGCTGCGACTGTAAGTGCAGTAAGAGAATTTGATACTTTCAGAGATTTTTTTACATCCTCATCTATGGTTTTATTTATTGATGTCCCGTTTATGTTGTTATTTATTGCTATATTATGGTGGATAGGCGGTTGGGTTGCTTTAGTTCCTACATTAGTTGCTCCCATCGTTGTACTTGTAGCTTATTTAATTCAACCAAACCTTAGGGGACTCGCTGATAAGGAATTATTATCTAAACAAGGAAAACTCTCTGTTTTACTAGAACTTTTAAATGGCCATGAAACAATAAGAACTGTTTCTGGAGGTGGTTTTTTAAAAGAAAAATGGTTATCGTCTGTTTCTGATCAAAATAAAATAGGTGTAATTAGTAAAGTTTTTGCAAATTTTGCACTTACTTTCGCTCAAACAGGTATTGCTGCTAGTCAAACATTAATAATATTCTTTGGAGTTTTTCTAATAGCTTCAACGGATTTAACCATGGGTGCTTTAGTGGCGTGTGTAATTCTTTCAGGTAGAACATTAAATCCTGTAGTTCAATTAGGAAGTATACTTACCAAATTAAATTCGGCATTGTCTGCCTTCAAAAAAATTGACGCTCTTATGCTCACTGAGGCTAAAGATGAAAAGTTCAGTAAGGACAATGTTGTTTCAGTCACAAAAGGAGAAATTTTAATTAAAGATTTCTCTTATGAGATTGATGAAAAAAAAGTACTTAATAATATCAATGTCAAAATAAATGATGGTGAAAGAATAGGAATAATTGGACCTGTTGGAGGAGGAAAATCAACTTTATTGAAATCTTTAGTTGGTTATTATTCAGTTGATTTAGGAAGTATATTAATTGATTCTTTTGATATCAATAATATTGATACTAAAACTCTACGAGAATCAATTGCATATGTCCCACAAACAATCCAACTTTTTTCAGGAAGAATTCAAGATAATATAACAGCAGGACTGGATGATTGTTCCGATGAAGATATTATTAACGCAGCAAAAATGGCAAATGCACATGAATTTATTAGTGTTTTACCAGGCGGATATGATTCTGAATTAAAAGAAGGCGGCAATAATTTATCTGGTGGACAAAGGCAAAAACTTGCACTAGCAAGGGCCTTTATAAGAAAACCAAAGATAGCAGTATTTGATGAACCTACAAATTCATTAGATGGTGAAACTGAAATTTTAATGAAGGATTATATCGATAAAAACTATATAGGAAAAACATTAATACTTGCCACACACAAGATTAGTTTATTATCAATTGTTGATAGGATAATTGTAATTTCAGGAGGTAAAATTGTAGCTGATGGACCAAAGGATACTGTTCTACAAAATATGCAGGCTCCTGAGAGGAAATAACTATTTAAAGAGTTAATTATGAAAAAAATATCTGAAATTATTAAAAATTTTACAGAGAATTTAAGAGAAAAATTTACTTTTTTTATTGATTCTTTAATTCCCGATGAAGATATTACCAAAACCTCAATACTTTTTTGGTTTATTATAGGATTTACTACGATTGCTATTTTTTGGGGTTTGTTTGCAAAAATTGATATGGTTGTCCGTGCACAAGGCAATGTCATTCCTGCTTCAAAAATTCAAGTTGCTCAAGCAGTTTATGGAGGTATTCTTGAAAAAATATCGGTATCTCTTGGTGATGAAGTAAAAAAAGGTGATATTTTATACATAATTGATGGAAAAAATAATGAAGCTGAATATATTATTAATGAAAAAGCATATGAATCAACAGTTTTAGAGCTAGAAACGAGAACTGAGAGGGTTAAACTTATTGAAGAACTTGTTAATGAAGGTGCAGAATCTAAAATGAGATTACTTGATGAAAGACTAGCTTTAGTAGATACACAAAGACGATTATCTGAAATATCATCAAGAAGAGAGGCATTAGAATTTCAAAAGGATCAAAGCGTTATTAGATCACCTGTTGACGGTATTATTAGTTCAGTAGATGTTACTACTGAAGGTCAAGTTCTTAAGCCTGGTCAATTATTATCTAATATCGTTCCCAAAGGTGAACAATTAATCATTGCTGCAAAAGTTCAAACACAGGATATTTCATTTGTAAGTGTTGGACAAAATGTAAAAATAACTTTTAGCGCCTACGACCCATCAGTATATGGGACTTTTAACGGAAAAGTTACAAAAGTTGCAGCTACGAGTACTCTTCCCAAAGAAGAAAACTCAGCTCCGTTTTATGAAGCACTTATAGAAGTAGATGATGTAAAAATTAATGATATCATTATACAGTCAGGCATGACGGTAGATACCTCAATAATTGGCCAAAAAAGAACTGTTTGGGGATATGTATTTAACCCAGTCACTAAGTTAAAAAGAACCGCATTTAGAGAAAAATAATTATATTCCTATATGCTTTAAAGCTAAAACTTCATATTTAGGGTATTTTGTATATTTCCTAATAGATGAACTATATAACTCTTTTCTTACCTGAGAACTACTAGGTGTTAGAATGTTTCTTTTATTTTCATAAAAATTTCGACAATTTGACTCATATTTTAGCTTACAAAATTCTAATAAATTTTTAATTTCATTGTCTCCATTAGCTATTATATCTTCATAATGAATATCATAAATAAAATCTGGCAGAATATTTCTCCAATGATCTAATAACATCTTATATTGATTATAATAATTAAAAATATTTATCAAATCGAAGCTATAAGCCTGACCTTCAGTAAAGAATTGGGAAAAAATCGAAAAACAATTATCAAAAGGATCTCTTAGAGTATTAATTATTATTGCTCTAGGTAGTATCAACTTGATAATACCTATAAATAAGAAGTTTTGAGGAACTTTATCTACTATATGTGGTTCATTACTTCCTGAAAGAGATCTCATTGATTTAATATAATCATTACCAATTCTTTCTCGCTCTTCATTCGATAATTTAAAAAGCTCAGAATATCTAATATTATATTTTGATATAATATGATTTAAGATTGGTCTTTCTCCTACCCCAAATACTTTACTATGACTATCTAAAATTTGCTCTATTAAGGTTGAGCCAGACCTTGGCATTCCAAGTACAAAGATTGGAGCTTCAGTAGTATCACCTCCATTACCAAGAGATATAAATAATTCCTTACTAAAACTTTTTTTTGCAATTTTGAAAGTCTCTAAGTCCTTACTTGGATTATAAGGGAAAAGCTCAGAGTACAATTGATTGCCTTCTAATAAATAATTATAAGCTTTTTCATATTCCTTTTCTCTATCATAGATATGAAATAATCCAAAAGCTTGATTTACTCTATTTTTTCCAAATGATGTCTTATCATTGAAATTTTTTTCTATTTTTTTTGTTATTTTACTAGAAGCCTTAAGGGGCATATTTTTTGCATATTCTTTAAAAGTAGCACCATTACTTATATCTAAGTTAAGTATTTTCTGATAAATCTCTTCAATGTTCTGTTTATCTCCTTTTGCCTCTTTAGAGGTAGCTAAGTTTCTAAGAGCAGAAATATTGTTTGGATCAATGCTTAGAGATTTTTCTGCATTAATAATTGAATCTTCAATTCTATGCAGCCCATAGTAAGCAGCTGAAAGATTGCTGTATAATTTTGCTGAACTATTATTTTTAGAAACAATTTTTTCTAGTATATCAAGGCTATCTTTATATAAATTAGATTCTATAAGAGCTGCAGATAAATTAATTAATGTTTCTTGTGAATTAGGGTTAATTTCTAAAGCAGATTTATAAGCTTTG
>CENF01216766.1_pt1 | contig 17132 bp, 2 predicted proteins | sample 361291 | NCBI WGS metagenome assembly CENF01 (sample SAMEA2619399, study PRJEB7988) | marine metagenome | isolation source: saline water (ENVO:00002010), including | reverse complement strand
ATTTTTTCTATGACTATTCTATAATTGTTACAGGTTTTGACATAAAGGTTGGAAATTCTCCAGCAAAAACTGTAAATGGAAATAAAGCAAGTAGAAATGCCAAAGCTGCACTTGATATTAAAAGTGCTGGAAAAGGCACTGCAGTGGTAATATCTAATATAAAAGCTAGCTCAAAAGATGGAGATACAGTAACACCAAATTACGAAGTTGAATCATTTTTCCTTATTATAAACTAATGAAACTATCTTATCTATTTAATGCAGTTTTTTTACTGATTAGTTTTTGCTTATCTGGTCAGTCTAATATATTAAATTCGACAACCCCTGAACAGATTGGTGTTAAGAATATTGATCAATTGCAATCTGATTTAGATTCCTATCTAGAATATGAGTTTATTGATGATAGAGATATTTTATGGTCAAAGATTGTTTATGAAAAAATTGATTTAAATGAAAGACTAAATTTTCCTCTTTTATTTCCTATTGATGACGAATTGTACGAAAATACTAGAAAATCACTTTGGAGAGTCTTAAAAGAGAATATTTTAAATGGGAATATTACAAAAATATATTCTGATGTTAATGATAATTTTAGATACCCTCTTTCGCCTGATGAAGTAAAGGATATTGTAGCTACTAAAGTTGATTTTGGGGATGGTGAATTAATTCCTAAGGAGGTAGGCTCTGATGATATTACAGGTTACAGAATTAAAGGAATGTGGTATTTTGACAAAAGAAGAGGTGAGTTGATGTATAGATTACTTGGATTAATGCCTATTGGTGAAGATTTAAAAAATTTAGATGGAGATGAAGAAAAGAAAACTAATCTTTTCTGGATATGGTATCCCAGTATCAGGGAAATTCTACATCAAGAACTAGTTTTTAATGACACCAGTAATGCCAATCGAATATCATTTGATCAGCTATTACTTTCCAGAAGGTTTAGTTCCTATATCTACAAAGAAGACAATCTTTATGGTGACAGACCTATACAAGCTTATAAAAAGAAAGGTTTAGAGTCTATTTTGGAATCAGAAAGAATAAAAAAAGAGATTTTAGATTTTGAACAAGATCTTTGGAATCGATAATTTTTTATATTTAATTTCTTAAAATTATAATTTTAACTTATAATTCATAGTTTTTTCCATTTATTATTATAAAAAAATACTAATATACTCTATTGAGTGAACTATTATTATTCTATTTTTTATTATAATGAACTATTTTTTTAGCCCTATTTTTTAAAATCTTATTTTTGTTTTTGAATTTTTTTCAATTTTTAATATATTGTTACTAATATAACAGAAGGACTTGGTCCTTTTTTTTAACTAATAATTTTAAAAAAAAATAGCTTATTATAGAAATTTAACCCTCGGTACTGAAATAATTTAATCTTTATTTAACTTTTTTATAGTTAAGTAATGATAATTTTCGTGCCTAAATAAATAATTATGAAAAATACTTTATCCTCACTTTTTTTACTTATTTCACTTTTAATTTATTCAAATCCGTACCCAATTAATGTTAATGTTCTTGTTGCACCAGAAACTTCCTCTGCAACTATTACAATTAATGAAGGAGCGACTGTGAATATTGATCTATCCAATTATACTACTGGGAGTCCCGACACTTATACTATCGTCTCTCAACCAGTTCAAAAAACCAGTTTTAATGGAAATGGAAGTAATTACACGTATGTACATAATGGTTCTGAAGCACCATCTGATTCTTTTACTTTTAAAGCTACTAACGGAGATGGAGATAGTAATACTTCAACAATAACTATTAATGTAACTAATGTTAACGATGCACCTACTGTTGATGCTATTTCAAAAGTTGTGGATGAGGGTTCCTCAATTGAAATAACAGTAATTGGTAAGGATGCTGAAAATACTGAACTTACAATTACAAATAGTAATCCTACTAACGGAACAGTTACCAAGGATGCTACATCAGGTGTTTTTACATATACACATAATGGTTCTGATACAACATCTGATTCATTCACAGTCACAGCTACTGAGAAGGCCAATACTCAAAATGGAGGAAATAATCTTTTATCTGGGTCAGGTACTGTAAGTATTACCATTACTGCTGTTAATGATGCTCCAATAGTAAATGCTGCCACAATTAGTGTTGATGAGGGAAATTCCACTTCAGGAATTTTTAGTGCGACAGATTCAGATAGCTCTGCACTAACTTCTTCTGTAACTAGTATTCCTTCAAACGGTACGGTTACTTTAGATACTAATAATCCTTTAAATTATACTTATACTCATGATGGATCTGAGACAACTACAGATACTTTTACTTATAATATTTCAGATGGGGCATTAAGTTCTTCTGCAATTATTTCTGTAACTATAAACGCTCAAAATGATGCTCCTGCAGCTGCTAATGATACTTATTATATCTCTGCTGCGGAATACACAATTACCAACCCTGGTATGGGTCTTTTAAGAAATGACGTAGATCCTGAAGAAAATGATATGACAACAGAACTAGCTTCAGGGCCATCATCTGGTACTGTAACACTTAATGCAAATGGTACATTTACCTATATTCCTATCACCACTGCTGTTTTTAATAATGATTCATTTACATATGTAGCCAAAGATGCATCTGGAGCAACAAGTGCAGCAGCTACAGTAACCTTTAATTTAGCTACTTTAATACCTGTTCCAGATACTTATAATCTTGCTGAAGGTGCTCTACTTCAAGTTGCTGCAGATCAAGGACTTAAGGCTAATGATGTGGATTCCAATAATTTTTCAATTGATAGTGTAAAAGTTGCTACTGCCCCTAAATATGGAACATTAACTCTTAACAAGGCAGATGGTAGTTTCACTTATCAGCATGATAGTTCAGAAAATAGACGAGATACTTTTGAGTATAAGATTAAAAACTCAAATGGTGATGAATCCGAAAAGACATTTGTTACTTTGTTTGCCTCTAACGTTAATGATGCTCCAACTTCGACTGGAACAACTGTTACCTTAAATGAAGGCGCAGAAAGCACATTTGATCTTTCATACACAGATACAGACAATACTTTAAATCAAATGGTATTTACCATAGCTTCTCAACCAACTAATGGTAACCTAATTGACAATGGTTCAGGAAATGTAAGATATGTTCACAATGGAGGAGAAACAACTAGTGATTCATTCACCTACACAGTTGGTGATGGAGAATTAACTTCTGCTGCTGCTACTGCATCTATTACTGTAACTGCTGTAAATGACTTGCCAGTTGCTAGTGCTGTTAGTATAACTGTTGCTGAAGGTGGAACAAAAAGTCCTATTGCCCTTGCAGCTACAGATGTAGAAACTGCCAATAACAACCTTACATTTAAATTGGAAACTGCTCCAACCAATGGAACGGTTACCATCAGTAATTCAGGAGTTTGGACTTATACGCATAATGGAACCGAAACAACATCAGATAGTTTTACTTATTCTGCAAACGATGGAACTGCAAATGGTAGCCCCGCTACAGTATCAGTTACTGTAACATCGGTAAATAGCTCACCAGTTACCACTGCTGCAAGTTTTACATTAAACGAAGCAGGAAATATAACATATGATTTACAAACAAATACTACAGATTCTGATACTGGAGCTGGAACTATAAAATATATCGTTGTTGCGGTACCGACTAATGGTGCATTAACAGATCCTAACAATTCTAATGCAGCAATTTCTGCAGGTGCTCAAATAGCAGGTTCCACAGTTACTTACACACACAACGGAGGAGAAACAACATCTGATTCATTTACTTTTAAGGCCAATGATACCAATTCTGACAGTAATACTTCTACTGCAACTATAACTGTTGCTGCTGTTAATGATGCCCCAACTATTAATGCCTCATCTACTATAACAGTTAATGAAAAAGACAAAGTAGACATTACAATTCTAGGATCTGATGTGGATTCGACTACTTTAACTTATACTGTTGTTAGTACACCATCTAGTGGAACTTTAACCGCTACAGATGGCTCAGAATTATCTAACGGAAATTCTATTCCTAGCGGAATCCTTACTTATACTTCAACTTCATCCATTAGCTCAAATGCCACAGATTCTTTTCAGGTAAAAGCAAATGATGGTACAGTAGACAGTGCTACAGCAACAATTAATATTGCAATTACTGCAATTGACGAATCTAAACCTCAAATTGTTTTAGATGTAAGCTCAGATACAGTTTCTGAAGCTGTCGGTAATGTAACAGTAACAGCTAGTTTAGTTAGTAACTCTTTCTACTCAGCTCAAAGGGATATGGATGCAGCTGCAGTTTCTGCTTATGCTACCAATTCATTAGGATATCAATATATAGGAGAATATGGAGGACATAAATATTATTATAAAGATGAAAATGTAACCAATAGTGTTGCAAAAGCAGATGCTCTTGCAAAAGGTGGTTATCTAGTTGTATTTGAAACTTCAGCTGAGGAAAACTGGTTATTAGGTGAATTAGCGAGTAATAAAGCTAATCAACAAACTGAACATTTTTGGATTGGACTTAATTATAAATTAAATGGAGCTGCATGGAAATGGATTAATGGAGCTACTTATAATGTAGCAAGCGGATATACTAACTGGGATACATCCTGGCCTCAGGATCAACAAAATCAGAAAGGTGCTACTCAGTATTATAATGGAACTGCTAACGGTAATGGTTGGGAAAATCGCGCGGAAACACAATATGCTAGGTATATTATAGAGTTTGATAGCAGTGTAAATGCTTCTGCTAATACAACTGTAAATTTAGCCTATTCTGGTTCAGCTCAAAACACAAATGGGGATTCTACTAATGATTCAGGAGATGACTGGACTATAAATGCAAATTCTATTACAATTGCAAATGGTCAATCTTCGGCTACTGCTACAGTAACAGTAATAAATGATACTACAGCTGAAGGCACAGAGCCTATTACAATAACTGGAACTGAAGCAGATGCTTCGGTAGCTATAGTGAAAGGAAGTAAAAAGACACTTACAATTAATATTCAGGATAATGAAGATGCTGTTGCCACTATGACTACATCGGCTAATAAGGTTTCATATACAGAAGGAACTGATGAAAGTGTGAATATAGTAGCTACATTAGATTATGCTAAATCATTTGCTTCTACCATTGCTTTAACCATCTCAGGTACTGCTACAGCAGGTACTGACTTTACTTCTACTGATGAGGGTTATTTAAGTGATCTTTCTTTTACAGGGATGAACAGGGTATACGGTATTGTTATTGATGGAAGTGGAAATTATTATGCTGGTGATGCAAGTAGTAGAAAAATATGGAAAATGACTTCCGGAGGAACTATTAGTTCAATTGGAAGTGGAAGCTATGGAGACTTTTCTACTTCTCCAAGTACTGGATCTGGCGCTAAGTTTAAAGACCTTAGGGATATGGATATTGATAGTAATGGAAAAATATATTTTATTGATCAAAACGCTATAAGAATCCTAAACCCAAGTAATAATGAAATCTCTTATGTTGCCGGAAGTAATAATTGGAGTGAAACAATGGTTCCCTCTGGAAGTGCTTCAGCTGTTATTGCAACTGATGCTAGATTTAGATATTTAAAAGGAATTGCTGTAAATGCTGCAGGTACTATAATTTATGTTACAGATGAAAATACAGTTAGAAAAATTTATACATCCGATTCAGACAATATTTATACCAATGCTTATGCTGAAGACTTTAACAATATAAAAGTTGTTAATGTTGGAGCTGTTAATAATGATTGGGGAAGGAGTGAAGATAATGTTTCAGCTTCTTCTGCAAATCTTGAAGGACCTAGAGCGATTGATATTGACAGTAATGGTGATGTTTTAGTTGGAGATTATTATGGAATTAAAAAATTCACTTTTGGTTCTCAATCAGGATCTCCTAAATTCCTTAAAGTCGTAGAAAAAGGATGGTCTGAAAAATACGGACTAGTTTTAGACAGTGCAAATAATATATATTTTGGAGCTAGAAATAATAGTTATATCTACAAATATGTTGCCTCGTCTGGAAGTTTAGTTAAAATTATTGATTCAAGCTCTGATGAAGGAACCGTAGATGGTGCTTTATCAACTGCTAAAATTGCAAGACCAATGGGAATGACTTTACATCCAACAACAGGAAATTTAGTCTTTGTACAATATGATGATAAAAAGGCCAGAACTATAGATTTTTCATCTAAAATTAGAATCCCAGCTGGTCAAACCACAGGAACCTACGTATTAAACATTAAAGATGAATCATTTTATGAGGATAATGAGACTATTAAAATAGTAGCTGCTGGAACTAATGTTTCTATTAATACTAAAAATCTTATTACTGAATCCGGTACAGATTATTTAAGTTTTGATAGTACTACAACAAAAGCAACTAATGCAACTGATGGCACTAATGGAATTATACTTGTTAGTGATGATTCTGCTCCAACTGTTCAAGTTGTTGCAAGTGAAACAAGTATTGCAGAAAATGGAGGAGTTTCTAAAGTTTCCTTCCAAATTGGAGGTGCTTCAGAATCTGGTACAAAAATGGATTTAGATGATGGTTTAAAAGGTGAATTCCCTTACATTGGAAATTACCAAGACCACAAATATTATATAGCTCATGAATGGTTAAATTGGACAGAAGCAAAAGATAGAGCAACTGCTTTAGGAGGGTATCTTTTAACCATAAATAGTGAAGCTGAGAATAATTTTATAAAAAATAATTTAGGAGATAATTATAAATGGGATTCTTATTGGATAGGTTTCAATGATATTGATGAAGAGGGAACTTTCGTTTGGGCAAATGGAAGTGATTCTACTTATGTTAATTGGAATGGAGGAGAACCTAATAATGCAGGAGATGAAGATGCAGTTGAATATTTTGGAAACAATGGAAGATGGAACGACCTTCCAAAAAGTAATGGTAGATTCTTTATTATTGAATTTAGTGGAACAATTTCTGCAAAAGATGTAGTTATTCCTTACGTGGTTACAAGATCTACAGGATTTTCAGAAACTAGTGGTACGGATGCCACATTTACTGGAAGTGGAAATATAACTATTTCTGCTGGTCAGTCTAAGGCAGAACTTACTGTTACTGGTGTTAATGATTCTGAAAATGAGAACACAGAGACTATTACTTACACTATAACGGATAACATAACAGATGGAACATATGATGCTTCTAATTCTGTAGCATCTGTAAGTATTATTGATGACGAAGCACCAGCAGTTACTTGGGCTACTAGTGCAGCTAATGTAAATGAAAATGGAGGCTCAGTAACTATAACTGCTACAAGTGATAAAGCAAAAACTACCAGTAGTAAACTTAACTTAACAATAACCGATGGAGGAGCTACTCGTGACGTAGATTATTCTGTTGCTGAATTACAGAAGGTAAGCACTCTTGCCGGAAGTAGTTATGGTTTTAAAGATGGAACAGGAACATCTGTTAAATTTGACCATCCAGGGAAAATTACTGCAGATAGTTCTGGCAATATATATGTCGCAGATTACGATAATAATGTAATTAGAAAAGTAACTTCTGACGGAGTAGTTTCTACTTACGCTGGTAATGGAGATTGGGATCACTATGGAGAAACAGGGAACAAAATGGAAGTAGGTTTTTCTAGACCTAGTGCTTTAGCATTTAATAATGCCGGAAATGAATTATTTATTGCAGAGGAAGGAAGAAATAGAATTAGAAAAATTGATGCTTCAAGTAATGTATCCTTAGTTTCTGGAAATGGTGATTGGGGTGATGCAGTAGGAGATAAAAATACAGCTCAATATAACAGTCCACGAAGTCTTGTTTTTGACAGTGCAGGTAATTTGTATGTAGCGGAAAGTCACAAAATTAAAAAGTTAGTTGTTGATGGTGGTGGAAATTGGACCGCAAGTAATTTTGTAGGATCAGGCGAATATGGAACTGAAGATGGAACTGGAGATAATGCAAAATTCAGAAATCCTTATTCAATTGTAATTGATAAGTCCGGAGATGATGATGTTATGTATGTTGCTGATGAGAACAGGATTAGAAAAGTTACTATTCCTGGCGGGGTAGTTACAACTTATGCTAATATGAACGATAACTGGGGGCATGGAGATGGTACTTTAGCTTCAGCACAACTGAGAAATCTTAGAGCTTTGACTATTGATTCCTCTGAATCTTCTTTAACAATGTATGCGGCTGATCAAAATAAAATAAAAAAGATTACTGCAGAAGGAGTAGAAACTATTACGGGAGATGATTATGGATTCACAGATGGAAATTTCGATTCTGCTGAATTTAAATCTCCGAGAGGAATGGTTGTAACTACTAACGGAATATATATCGCAGATACAGAAAACCATAAGATTCGAAAAATTGATCTTAAACCATCAATTACTATTGCAGCAGGAGCAACTACAGGTTCTATTACTATAAATGGAATAGACGATCAGTTGTATGAAAGTAATGATGAAGCATTTACTGTTGCAGTACAATCTGTTTCAAATGTATCTAGTGCTGTTAATTCTTTTTCTAATATTGTAACTAAAGTTATTAGTAACGATAGCGCTCCAACAATAAAATTATCAGCAAGTGATGATGTTGTTGATGAAAATGGCGGAACAGTTAATCTAGTGGTTAGTCTTGCAGATGCATTTTCTAGTGCTAAATCTGATATGAATGCTTCTGAAAAGGCTGATTTTTACTATTTAGGAGAATACAATGGATCTAAATATTATTCGTCAAAAGATGATGATAAGGGAAGACTCTCTTATTCTGATGCTTTAAGTCTTGCTAGTACACTAGGAGGTCAATTGGCTGTGGTAACATCAGCTGGAGAGAATGATTTTATAACAAATAAAATTTATGAAAAAGATCCTGAATTTAATATGGATAACAGAGAATGGTTAAATCACTGGATAGGACATTCCTATGATTCAACAAATTCTGTTTGGAAATGGACCAATGATGCTCAAAGTGATTACACCAATTGGGGTTGGGATTATAATCCAGATTATATTGATAGATTTTATACACAAATTCGATACAGAGGATTATGGTTTAATGGACAAAGTAATTGGCATTCTCAATTTGTTATTGAGTTTTCTTCAGCAATTTCTGATTTAAATGCTACTGCTGTTATTGAATTTGGTGGTACAGGTGCTAAGGATGGAACAGATTATACTACTAGTATTGGAGTTCCCTCTGAAGATAGAACAGTAACTATAACTAAGGGTCAGCCAAGTGCTACTGTAGTTATAACGGGTGTCAATGATAGTGCTGATGAGGCTATAGAAACTATTACTACTACGATGAAAACACCTGGGCAAGCTGTTATTGCACAGGATTCAAGTTCAAATCCATTAAATAATACAGCTACTATCTCAATTAGTGATGATGAAGCACCAGCGGTTACATTATCTGTTGCTAGTGCAACAATTGGTGAAGTTGCTTCTGATGGAGTAACAACCAATACTACAATAAGTGCAAATATTGACAATCCAAAATTAAATGCTGTTGATATTTCATTAGATTTTACATCCTCAGGTGCTGGAATTGCGATTTTTGGAAATGACTTTGGATCTAATGATTTAAATAGAGTGACTACTCATGCTGGTGATGGAAATGATGGATATTTAGATGGAGATGCTGATGAAGCAGAATTTTCTGATGGTATGAAAAATGGAGTGGTAGATGCTTCCGGAAATGTTTACTTAGCAGATGAATGGAATAATGTGATTAGAAAAATAACTCCATCGGGAGAAGTTTCTACATATGCTGGTACTGGATATTACTGGGGAGATGGCGATCAAGAAAATACAGATGGAGATAAATTAAACAGAACATTGACACATCCTAATGATGTAAAAATTAATGGTGGATACATGTATATTGTTGAAAGAAATGCGCATGCAATTTCAAGAATTAAAATGAGTACAGGAGTCTTGTCCAGATATGTTGGTAAAAGATATGATCAAGGGGATGACAATGGAAATGAAACAGAAGCTAGATTTAATAGACCTAAGTCTATTGCATTTGATTCTAATAACGTTATGTATGTAGTAGACGCAGATAATTCTAAAATAAGAAAGGTAGTAGATAATGGAACAAATAGGATTGTTACTGATTTTGCTGGAAGTGGAAATTGGGGTGAAAATGATGGAGATGCATTAGAAGCAGAATTATCAAACCTAAGAGGAGGTATTGTTGTTGACTCAAACAATAATGTATATGTTACTGCACATGATAGGATAAGAAAAATATCAGCAGATGGTAGCACAGTTTCTACTGTTGCAGGTGAGTGGCATGATTATGCTGATGGATATGGAACCAATGCAAAATTCCGTGATCCCTCTGGATTAGCTATTGATGAAAATGACAATATTTATGTTGGGGATGCAAATAATCATAGAATAAGAAAACTTTCTGATTTAACAAATGCCTCAGGTGCTAAGGTAGAAACTATTTCAGGAACAGGTGATTATGATTATGGAGATGGAACTCAAGATGAGGCAACATATAGAGAACCACGATTTGTTGCATATGGTGGGGGAGCTCTATTTGTAGTCGATGTTGATGATAATAGAATAAGAAAAGTTCAGCTTAAACCAAAAATGACAATTCCTGCTGGACAAAATTCAGTTACTTACAATTTAAAATCTATTAATGATGTAGTTTATGAGACTGATGAAACAATAAGATTTACTTCAAATACTATTACTGGAGGAACTTTAGCAAATTCTGGTGCAATTGATCTTACTTTAAAAAGTGATGAATTGATTCCAAAAATTGAATTAGATGCAGAAAGCTTGGTGCTAGATGAAGCAGATGGGACTTTAGAATTAGAGGTTTATTTGACTGATGCTACTGGAGCTACTAGTTTCTGGGAAGAGACAGAGTTACCTTCTGAGGCTTCTAATGATTTTGAATTTATGGGTGAATTTGAAGGTCATAAATATTATTTCTCAAGATATAGTTCAAAATGGGCTGATGCAAATCAAAATGCTCTTTCAGTTGGAGGTCAATTATTAGTTATTGATAGTCAGGAAGAAAATGAATTTATTTCTTCTATAATGATACACAATGGAACATGGCTTGGAACAAAAAGAGAACAAGGAGAATACGGATGGTCTAATGTTTATGGAACTTTTGACTACCAAAATTTTGACAACTGGGATAATGTTCAAAACGGTTTTGGTTATGCACTTACCTATGGAAATAAATGGTATGTACATGACCAAAATGATTATAGACATTACATAGTGGAGTATGGACCAGTTACTTCTTCTGAATTGCCTTCTACTGTAGATTTAGTTTTCGGAACAGGAAGTACAGCAACTAAAGGAAATTCTCAGGATGGAACATCAGATTATAAATCATCAGCTGAAAGTTTTTCCATTGCTGCTGGATCTCAAAGTGCAATAGTAACATTAACAGGTCTTCAGGATACTAATGAAGAGCCTGTAGAAACTATACAAGTTTCCATAGCAAACCCTGGTAATGTAGAATTAGGGGCTAAAACTTCATTAGAGATTAAAATAAGTGATGATGAAGAGCCAGTAGTTACTTTCGCTACATCTGCAACATCCATCGCTGAAAATAATGGATCGGTTGTGGTTACCGCAAATCTTTCTAATGCTAAATTGAACCCAACTACAGTAGCTATTGATTTAACAAAATCTAACAGTAATAACTCAACAGCAACAGCTATGCTTGATTATACAGTATCTTCAATTTTTGGGTATAATAATTTAGCTGGTAAGACAGATAATCCTGGTTCTGCTAATGGTAAAGGAGAGGATTCAAGATTTGATGTTCCTTTAACTGTAATACCTTATCTAAATGGTTCATTTCTTGTTGCTGATTATGAAGCTCATACCATTAGGGAAATAAAAGCTGATGGAACAGTTTGTGCATTTATAGGTAGCCCATATAATAGAGATGGAAGTTCATACAATCAACTTACTGATGTTTCAGAGGTTAGAGCTGAATGGCCAATAGCTCTTACGGCTGACTTAAATACTGGAAATGTTTTCTTTTCATCTAACGATAACATACACATGTATATAGCTGATAGTAAAAAAGTTATAACACTTGCTAATAGTAGTAATGGAGGTATAAGTAGAGTTGGAGGTTTACACTTTGTAAATAATATTCTTTATTTCTCAGATATGTATCAACATTATATTGGAAAATTAACTATTGATGAATCTGGTAATGTTTCAACAGAAACAATTGCTGGTAGTAAGGGTAATAATGGTTGGATAACAAATGATGATCAAGTCAATTCTATTGACGATAGATCATTTACATACCCCTCTAGAATTTTTATGGATGCTAGCAGTAATAAAATGTATGTAACGAACTATCTTTCTGTATATCAGGAATATTGGAGCCATAGTAGTTATATTCATGTTGTAGACTTCAACACTAATCAGATATATAACTTACCAAACATTAGAAACTATGTTTATGGCTTAAGATTAAATGGTGGAGAAGAACCAAATTTTAGAGGAATTGATAAAGATTCTGAAGGAAACCTATACATATCAGTTTCCAATTATAATATTGTAGTAAAAGTTTCTTTCTTAGATGATGGAAGTCCTTATGTTGCAAATGTTATTCAAGATACTAATTTGAATAGCCCCACTGACGTTGCAGTTTCTGGAGCTTCTTTAGGAGTAACAAATGCTAAAGGTTCAACAATTGGTAAAGTTGGATTAGGTGCAACAATTGAAATTCCTGCTATGCAAACAACAAGTAATATTACCTTAGGTGCATTTAAAGATCCTTGGTTTGAAGAAGATGAAATTATCGATATAAATGTTGCTGGAATTGAAAATGGAACAGCTGCATCAACTGATATTTCCGAAGTTACTATTGTTGAGGCTACTAGATTAACCTTAGTTGATGATGCTCCTTTTGAAGGAGTTGAAGATGGAAAGGTTAGTTGGGGTGATTATGACCAAGATGGAGATATGGATCTTGCATTGATGGGACAATCATCTACTGGAACCATTACAAATGTATATATAAACAATAATGGAACTTTTGAAAATACAAATCAAAATTTCACCAAATTTATTGGTGGAGATATAGAGTTTGTAGATGTTAATCAAGATGGATGGTTAGATGTTGCAGTTTCAGGAAATGCAGAAGGAAATGTTAGAAAAGCTGAACTTTATATTAATCAAGAAGGTAACTTCTTTGAATTAATGGAAGATTATCAAGTAGAGGGGTTATCCCAATCTGATATGGAATGGGGTGATTTGGATAATGATGGAGATCCAGATTTAATTATGTCTGGAATTGATTCTGAAAATCAATTTAGAACTTATTATTATACAAATCTTGGAGATTTCAATTTCCTTAATGAAGGTTTATTCAATGATTCGGGTGTAATAAATGGAGAAATAGATATTGTAGATGCAGATCAAGATGGAGATAATGATCTATTTACTAATGGATCAAGAGGAGATGTTACTAATCTTCAATCTCATCGTATGAGATTTGTAAATACCTACTATAGAGATAGTTATGATGAACAAGGGAATTTAAATGATGGAGATGGATTTAATGTTCACGCTGGTTATAAAAATGGTAATACTATCTATGCAGATATTGATGGAGATGGTGAGCTAGACTATTTAGCAATTGGTGAAGATGAGGGAGGAAATATCGAGAGACGTAGTAATTTAAATGCATTAAATGATCTGCCTAAGTTAAAGAACGTAGATTTTGATTTTGCTGATTATAATAATGATGGCCAAAGTGATTTGATTATTGCTGGTGAAGATCCAAATACTGGAGCGGCAATTACAAAACTCTATACTACTTTCCCAGCTTATTTTGGAAGTCAATATGGAATAGTTGAATCAGATTTAACTATTCAAGGGTTGAGAGAAAGTAGTACAGATTGGATTGACTATGATAAAGATGGAGACCTTGATTTATTTTTAACAGGACTGGATGATAATGGAATAGCTAAGGCTATTTTATATAAAGCTGAAAATAATAATAACTTAAATACAGCTCCTAATAAGATATCAAATCTTACAGCAACCCATGATGGAGTTGGTAGTGTAGAATTTAAATGGGATAAACCTACAGATAATTCTTCCAATGAATTTAGATATGATTTAAAAATTGGAACAGGATATTTCGATCCAATTACTGGAGAAACTGATAATGAGGGTCCATTTAGACTTGATAATATTATTTATGCAAATAGTGATGATCAAACTGGATCTACACTTATAAACATTCCATCACTTTCTACATTAAATTCTAGAGAGGTTATATTGAACCCAGGCACTTATTATGCTTCTGTTCAAGCGATTGATGGAGGAAATATGGGTGGAGTATTCTCCGATACAGTTAGCATCACTCTTGATTATGAGTGGAAGCTATTGAATCTTGGTGGAATTATAGATAGAAGATTAATTCCTTCTAAATCTACTCAATTACAATTTATGGATATGGATGGAGATGGAGACAAAGATTTAATTAGTACCAATGTAGGTATGGAAACAAGCAGATATGGCTATGGAGTTAGAGTAGACAAACAAGCAATAAATATTTATGCTTTTGAAAATGAAGTTTTTGTTCCTGTATATGGGGCTCACTATGGAGAGTCTAATTTTGAATTTGGAGATTTCAACAATGACGGTCAAACAGATTTAATTGTTGCTATTGAAGAAAGTAGTGGAACTAGATTGCGAATGTTCTTAAATACTAGACTGATTGATGATGCAAGAGAGGATGATCCAGAAACTACTAATCAAGATGAAGGTCTATACAGAGAATATTGGAGAGAACATTACCCATTTGATAATAATAACGGTGGTGATTTCCTTGAAAGTGTGTATAATATTGAATTTGCTATCAAGGATTTAGATAATGATGGACTTGTAGAAATAATTGGTGCGGGTCAATCTTCTAAACTTACAAATGAAGCAACAACCGTTATGGCAATGTTTTCTATAGCTGATGGTGATACAGAAACTACTGGTTTAGATTTTGATAAATTTACTGTAACTGATCCTAAAGGTGTAGTTGAGGAAGGTAAATTAAGTAATTTAAGCTTTGCATCATATGACTTTGGTGATGTTGATAATGATGGAGATTTCGATTTCTTAATTTCTGGATATTCATTTGATGGATATAAAACACTTCTTTTTGAAAATAAAAGAGCATTAGATGAAAATGGAGTTGCAGTGCAACCTATTGAAGTATATTTTGAAGAGAAAGCCAATGATTTTGTCTCAGTTAAAGAAGGTACAGCAGATTTTGTTGATTTCGATGCTGATGGTAAGCTAGACGTACTATTCAGTGGACAGTCGTCATCTGGAGATATTGTTAAGGCATACAAAAATGGTGATGATGGATTTACTGATATGAATGTTGGTCTTCCAGCTGTTAGAGATGGTAGATTTGTATTTGGAGACTTTGATAGTAATGGATTTGCAGATGTTGTTTATTCTGGAACAGTTAGTGGTCAAGGTAAAGTAACAAAGATGTCTACTTGGAATACAGAGTCAAATATCATGGTAGATACTGGTTATGATCTATCTATGTATGAGGATGCAAATATTGGGGTAGCTGACTTTGATGGAGATTTAGATGCAGATTTAGTTATTACTGGTAAAAATAAATTTGAACAAGATAATAACAGTTACTACGGGTTTATTTCTGATGTAGTAATGAATGTTAGAGGATTTGCAGGACCTGCAGGAGGTGGTATAGCAAATGATGATTCAGGCGATTACAGAGAAGGTAAGCCTCTTAAGAAATCTGTTGGTGTTAAAAAGACATATGGACTAAATGCTAGACCATTCCCTCCAACAGAAGTTAATTTCCAAAGATCTAGATTAGGAGCTTATAATCCTGATACGGACAATGGAGGAAATAAAACTTCTGTAAGAACTGGCTCAGCTGGTAATGAGCAAGCATTATTTGAAATGGTAATTACTTGGTCAGGTGCTGTGGATACTGATGCAGATGGTAAGAAAACACCTTCAGAAGGATTAACATATTCTGTAAGAATCGGAACGACACCAGGCGGTGAAGAAATATTAGCAGCTGGATCTGATATTGATGGGGTGAAAGCAGTTGCTGATGCTGGAAATGCAGAAAATAACCTTTCATGGAAAGTTAATGTTCCAATGGGTGATTATTATGTTGCAGTTCAATCTATTGATGCTAGTTTTATTGGTTCTACATTCTCAGAAGAGAAGAAGTATACAGTTACTTCTGCATTTAAATTAGGAGATTCTAATGGAGATGATGGAGTAAATATCTTAGACTTAACAACAAATCTAGATTATATCCTTGGAAATAATCCAAAAGTATTTGTTCAAGAAGTTGCAGATGTTAATGGGGATGGTAAGATTGATGTAACAGATATTTCAGCTATTGTTAATATTATATTAAATGGTACTGGTAGTGTTGCCAATGGTTCTAATTATGATCCATATGATTGGGAATACTTCTCTAACAAGCCAGTTGGTAATGCAACTTTAGTTTATACTAATGGCAGGATTTACTTAGAAAATGAAAAGCCAGTAACTTCATTACAATTCTCAATGGATGCTACTATTGATTATGAATTATCTGAAGACTTAAAAAATCTTTCAGTTGTTAATTTTGTTGAAGATGGGAAGAGAACATTCTTAATATATAGTTATAATAATCAACCAATAAATGAGTTAACAAATGTAGTTTTCGATTATCTGGATATAAATGATAATGAAGACTTAGAAATTAATAATCTTAGAGCAGGAACCAATGATGGTTTAGTTCTTGATTTAAAATACTCAGATGAAAGATTCTTTGATTCTCTTGATGATTCCATACGAATCTATCCAAACCCTGCTAATTCTAATGTTAATTTATTAACAGATGTAACTAAAAATGTTGAGACATTGAATGTTAATATTTATAATGTTCTAGGCGTTTCAGTTTACAGTACAACATTAGAAAATATGGGAAGATTAAACGATTTGGATGTTAGTATGTTAGCTTCTGGAATTTATACTGTTCAAGTGAGAATGATAACGAAAGGAAATGAAGAGATTATAAGTGTTCACAAGCTAATTAAGAAATAGAGATAAATGAAGAGAATTATTCAAGTACTATTACTCTTAATAG
>CENF01219233.1_pt1 | contig 17188 bp, 33 predicted proteins | sample 361291 | NCBI WGS metagenome assembly CENF01 (sample SAMEA2619399, study PRJEB7988) | marine metagenome | isolation source: saline water (ENVO:00002010), including | reverse complement strand
TTTTTTTTATAAATAGTTCTACAATTTCTTAAAACAAAACCTCTATCACCTCGGTATTTTACCCAACTTCCATCACTAAACATATACTCAGCTGTAATTGTTTTTTCAGTTACTTTATGGAATTTTATTTTCTTTACATAAGATTTCCATCTAGATGTTTTCTTTACGTAAATATTTGCTCCTTTTTCATTTTCAATACCACCGTTTTTTATAAAAGAATTATGAATAAATTCTGTTTTTTTTCTTTTTGCTTCTGATTCAATATATTTTAATTCATCAACAAATTCACCATGCTTAGTTTCTTTAATAGACTTTCTATGTGATTTAAAAAACTTTAATCCATTTTCCAATATTTTGAATAACTTACCATCGTTTTTAAATTCGGTTGCTATTATACCAAGTAAAATTATTTTATCTAAGTATCTACTATCCTTATCAACACCACCTACTGTACCGTGATTAAGTTCCCAATTATTTCTAAGGTATGATGGAGGTAATAAAGAAGCAGCTGCCTTAAATCGTAAATCGTTTAATCCTATTTCAACATTTGTCTCACTAAAATTAACATAAATATCATCAATAGAATTATCTGATATAGAACTAAGATATTTTTTAATTTTATTCTCAGTATTTAAAATGTCTAATTTATGAGATTTAGATAAATTTTCTATAACCCTTTTTTGTTTTGATATTAGTAATCTCAATTCATGTGATCTTCTCATTTTAAACCTCTTTAGTGATTAGTTATACTAATATAAGGAAATTATAATTAACTGGAAAGCACTAACTAATATAAATTTTGTTTATTATTAAAGATATTATTAGAGATACAAACAATAAAAGAATAAAATAACAAATAACGGATAAAAGGCCATAGTTTTTCCAATTTGTTTTAAAATTGGTTTCATTTTTAATAGCTAATTTAGTTTTATCTAATTTTAAATTTCTTATTAATAATAAGACAGATGATGTAAATAAAACTAAATGAACAGATATTAAAATTAATATAAGTTTACTTGTTTCCATTTAACTATGAATTATTCTTAATGTAGTTATAATACCATTTTAATTTTTCACCTAAATCCTTACTTGATGTAGAATTTTTTATCAATTTTATGATATAATCACTATCTAATTTTACTTTTTTTTCCATATTATTAATATTCACAACTATCGTCATTGTTTAAAAAATCTATATTATTATTGTAACTACTTTTATTTATAACAATAACATCACCTGGGTGTGAATTAAAGTGTTCAATAACTTTATCTGCTCTCTTGGATAAAATTTCATTGTAACAAGACAAATCATCGCTTTTATTTTCGTTGATTTGTCTTTTCAACTCTTCTATTAAATCAACTAATGTTTTTTTATTCATTTGATATATAAATTAGGACTTATATATTATTTTAAAAACTTTTCTATCACTTCTTCTATTATGTGTTTGTGGTCTATCGTAATTAATTGAAACTCCTTTTTTAACACCTCTCTTAGTTTTTTTAGAACCTTTTCTTTCTCCTTCTTTCAATAATCTCATTTGTGTAATTTTTTTAATTACATTATACGATGAAACCAAAAAATAGTTATTTTATTTATATTGTATCAAATAATCTATCAGTTGTTTTTAATAATTCACAATAAAATTCTAAATATTTAACATTTGTTTTATCTGCTCTGGTAAATGACTCCATTAGTTCATTTTTAACTACTGAATTAGCAAATCCACCACCAGTATATCCTGGTCCAATTTCTGGATATTTTGTTTCTATAATAGAAACACCCATAGATACTACGTGTTGAAAATCTCTAGTGTTAACAAATCTGGTTTCACCAAATTTAGTTAATTCATTCATAACATGTTCTGTTATCTTCTTTCTATTTTCCATAATGTAAATATACTATTAATATTTTAATAATTCAAATATTATAATATAATTTAGTGAACACAATAGGAGTCGAACCTATACCACAAGTGCCGTAAACTTGTATTCTTTCCATTAAACTATGTGTCCATAAGTAGATGATAGAAGAATTGAACTTCTGCTTCATACGTATAAGATATGCGTGCTAACCGTTACACTAATCATCCATAATAAAAAAGACCTGTTAAAAATTAATTCAACAGGTCTTTAATTAAATAATAATAAAAATTTAAGCAATAAAAGACCTGCCATACTCACGTATGTTTATTCGTCTTGTTATGTTTAAATTAATTTTCATTATAAATAATCTTTCCATTCTTTTTCGTGCCCACCCCTAATAGTTAGAGCAAATTGTTGGAATGTTGGTCTATAAGGTTTGAACCTTAATTTCATTCCAGATTCCTTTAATGTTTTATCATCTTTTTCAGCGTTACATTTTTTACAACAAGTAACTAAATTATCCCAAGTATTACTACCACCTTTACATTTAGGTACAACATGATCTAAAGTTAAATTTTCTTTACTATCACAATACATACAGGTATATCCATCTCTTCTATAAATATTATTACGTGTTAATGGTATTTTCTTAAATGGTAAATAAACATATTTAACCAATTTAATAATAAGAGGTCTAAGATATTCACCAATACTTGTTATTATCGGTCTAGTGTCATCATATTTTACAATCTCAGCCTTTCCAGTGAAAACTAAATTAAACCCTCTCTGTAGCGTGGTTATATTTAAAGGCTGCATGTCAGAATTTAATACTAAAATTTTCATACGTTATATTATATATATTCATAAATATTTGTTTCAAAACAAATTGATTATTATTTTTTATTACTAGTGTCCTGTGATGGATTCAAACCACCGACCCTCGCTTTGTAAGAACGACGCTCTAAATCAACTGAGCTAACAGGACAAATAAACAAACTGAGCTTACCCACGATTCTGCTTTAAGTCACCATTTGTCTTATGGCCTCAACCCGACTATAATAATGTTGTTCATCCACTAAGTCTGTTTGAGTTGCATCCTCGGAAGTAAAAACGATAATGTAAAATATCTTTAACAAATTTAATTGTTTTTGTAAAATATAATTTACATTATCTCCTTCCTTAAACAAAGATGTCGTGAAGTTTCTCTCCTTAGAGCGGTGACTTCTCTGGTTTGTTGGTACTCACAGAAGGACTTGAACCTACGATCTCAACGTTATCAGCGTTGCGTCTTAACCAACTGGACCATGTGAGTATTTAGTTGCGGGAGAGGGAATCGAACCCCCGTCATTGAGCTTATGAGACTCAGCTGGAACCATCTCCAGTCCACCCCGCGATGTAGTACCGACAATGGGAGTTGAACCCATTCACCACCCGTATGAGAGGTAGGTCTAAACCACTTAGTATCGGAATTTAGAGCGAAATGTCGGACTCGAACCGCATCCTCGCCTTGGAAGGGCGACGCTTTAGCCAATTAAGCTACATCTCGCTTGATGTTAAAAATCAATTACTTTAATACCTAATGCCTTAATACATTTATGTTTCCACTTAGGATTACCAAACGAACTAATAGCAACAGTTCCTTTAACATGTTTTTGGATTAATTCTAATTCTACCCAATCATCATCTATATGAAATGTAAATCCTTTGTCTTTTAAAAATTCCCACTTGTCTTTCATATTAGTAAAATGAATATTTTTAAAATCTATACCACACCTAATAGCCGTATTAAAAAGGTCATCGTTCCAATGAGTAGATGGTGCGTTGTCGTTATCTTTACGAGTAGTAACAATCCAAACTTCAAATCCTTTATCCACTAACTCTTTTGCAAAATCTTCTATCTTTTGTATAGACAGAGTTGAATCAAAATCAAAACTTACCTTTTTCATAATTTATTTTTTATTTATAATGTGTTACTAAGTCTAGGTGGTAGGATTCGAACCTACGCAAATACTCCTGTTCCCAAAACAGGCGAGTTCATCCATCTGCTCAAGCACCTAGTTTAAATTTTGCAGTCCTGACCGGAGTTGAACCGGCTCCACATCCCGTGACAGGGGAGTATCTTAACCATTTGACCTCAGGACTATTTTTTATACACACAATAATATAATCATATTAAGTTGTTACTCTACCAGGATTCGAACCTAGACTAACTGGACCAAAACCAATTGTGCTACCGTTACACCATAGAGCAATATTAGGGTGTTATAAGAATTTCGAAATCTCGACCTTTCGGATCACAACCGAACGCTCTTCCTCTGAGCTAATAACACCATTTATTTTTTAGTGACCTCGGTGGGAATCGAACCCACAACCTTCTGATTAAAAGTCAGAAGCTCCACCAATTGAGCTACGAAGTCATTCCATAAACACATAATTTTGATTATCGAATGACTCAGCTGTGTTGGTTTGAATCATTCTAGAATCTTAGAAGTTTTCATAATCGTTTAATTTATTTTTATTATTGGTATCGCGTATGGGATTTGAACCCATGACCTTCTCCTTGAAAGGGAGACGAACTAAACCAGACTATTCCAACGCGACATTAAGTGGACCAGATAGGAATCGAACCTATAAACTCGAAAGAGGACAGATTTACAGTCTGCGAAGCTCACCACCTGCTCAACTGATCCATTTGCTCCTAAGGGTGGATTCGAACCACCGACCTATCGATTAACAGTCGATTGCACTAACCGCTGTGCTACTTAGGAATAAATAAACTAAATTTTGTTCAGAAAAGAACCGTAGCTTCAGTTTTAATATAGGGTTATCTACTACCCAAACGGAATAAAAAATAATAATCAAGATGTCAAAGAACTTTTAAGACAAGTAAAATTACTTACCTAATAAGTGGAGCAGTTGGGACTCGAACCCAGAACTTAACCTTGCAAAGGTTATGTGATAGCCAGTTTCACCACTGTCCCATTTAGCACATCAGAAAGGAATCGAACCCATATCAAAAGGTTTGGAATCTTTTGTCTTACCATTAGACCACTGATGTATATTTTAAAGAACGTCTTTCTTTATTTGTGTGAAAGGTTGGTTTCGATCCAACTCCTAAAGTTTTTCAGACTTCCGCAATAACCATATCTGCCACTTCCACATATTTTTAAAACAAAAAAACCCAAATCTTTTTGTTTTAGATTTGGGTTTTATATTAATTTATATTAATAGTATTTAACTCAAATCTATTGGTATTTTTTCTTTCGCTTCTACATTATTCGCCATATACCAATCTTGCCCAATAAAGCCATTATCAAATCCTTTCGGTTGATTGTGAATTGGTGATATGTAATATTTCTGTATCATTGAACTTTGTTTAATTTATTTTTATTTACTAATTTTTTTACAATAAAAAACCCAAATCTTTTTTGGATTTGGGTTAGTTTATAATCTTATATAATTATACTCAACTAACCCTGAACTTAAAATCCGCATAGTGTCCTTGTTCAGCTATAACGATGCCATTATTCATCGGTTGAACATTCCAAAACTTCTCTATGTTGATTCCTTGTTTCATTGAATTTATTTTTATTTCTTTTTTACTATATAACAAATATAATTATTTGTTTTTGAATTACCAAATTATTTTTTGTTTTTTTATATATTAAATTATTTTCCTTTGTTTTGTATTTTAACAATATTTTTTAAAAAAAGTTACATTTTTTTTTATTAAACAAATATAAGTTAATAAAATATATAATACAAATAAAACACTTATTAATTTGAATATTAGGTTTATAAATAGATATACAGGTGAGATTCAGATAGAAAATCCACCAGCTGAAAGGTTAATTAAATTTTTATATGACAATCCTTTTGGTAGAGCAACTTTACTTAAATTAGTTAAAAGAAAGTTTATTTCTCAGATATATGGTAGAAAAATGGACAAACCATCTTCTATTAGAAAAATACAAAAATTCGTAGATAAATTAGGAATTGATATATCAGAATCTATTAAATCTATTTCTGAATTTTCCACTTTCAATGAGTTTTTTTATCGTAAGTTAAAACCAAATGTAAGACCTATTGGTGATGGATTTGTATCACCTGGTGATGGTCGTTTGTTAGCATTTGAAAATGTTTCAGATGTTAATAAATTTTATATAAAGGGAAATGAATTCACATTAGATGAATTTTTAAATAACAAAGAACTTGCTGAAAAAAATAAAAACTCGTCTTTAATTATTTTAAGATTAGCCCCAAATGATTATCACCGATATCATTTTCCATATAATGGTAAAGTTTCTGAATCAACTAAAATTAAAGGAAAGTATTTTTCTGTATCACCATATGCTTTGGTTAAAAATTTCACTAAGGTTTTCTGTGAAAATAAAAGAGAATTTTGTATAATATCTACTGAGGATAAAGGAGATATAATAGTAAGTCCAGTAGGAGCTACAATGGTTGGTAGTATTATAGAAACCTTTAAACCCAATTCATATATTAAAAAGGGTGATGAGATGGGTTATTTTTCTTTTGGTGGTTCTACTATTGTTATGTTAGTGGATAAGGACAAAATAAAAATAGACAAAGATATTTTAACAAACACTAAAAATAATATGGAAACTTATGTTAAGATGGGTGATTCTATAGGAAAGTAATATTATAAATAAGGTAAAAACTTTCTATCCATTATTTTAAAATCTTCAACTTTATCTGATTGATATATCTTTTTAGTAAAATCTTTTTTATTTACTAAAATTTCATCTTTATAAAAGAAAATATGTTTATCATCATTCCAAGTATCTGTTCTAAGTAAGAACAAATTACCTTTTTTCATTATTGTAAATTTAGGTTCAGGTTTGTTAACAACTTTTTCCTTTGATTGATCTAAAGTGTGGATCCAAGCTAATATTTCTGTTCTACCTAATTCTTTAGCTATTATAATTCTATGATGACCATCTATGTGAGTGTATGTACCATCTTGTTTTTCAATAAATATTATAGGAGGTAATGAATCAAAATTATCTGTCATATATTTAAAAGTATTTATTTGATAATCATCATAATCATCATGATCAAATTCACTTCTTTTATCTTGTCCTTTAATTGATATATCTGTTTTATCTATTGGAATATATTTTAATTCATATACACCATCATCAGGTAATTCACCATTACTATCAGGTAAAGGATACATTCCTAAATTCCAATTAACTTCTACTTTATCACCTAATTTATAATTTCTCCAATTGGTAATTTTATTATATTGTTCAAATAATTTTAAATATTTCATTATACTATTTTGTAATATTCTTCTATTCTTTCAATTCTTATAGGTTTGTCAAAGATACTCATAATATATTTTAATCTTTTTAAATTAACTTTACCATCTTCAATAATTTTGAATCTTTTAAAAGCATCTATGAAATCATAATCTACCTGAGAAAATATAGAACCTATTGGATTACCACTGCATGTAAAACTTCTTAAATTATTTGGTGTGTGTTTTAAATTAATTATTTCATTAAAAGAACAATCAAAGTTTGTACCAACATATTTTGGACATCCTTCTAATGAGAATAAGTCGTTACCCCAACAAGAAAATTCATTACCAACCGATTCAGGACCACCTTTTAATGTAGTTAAATTATTTTCTTGACAATAAAAAAGTTTTTCAACACTTTCAGGACATCCTTCTAAAGAAGTTATCATATTTCTATTACATATAAAACTTTCAGATTTTTTTGGAGCAAAATGTAAATTAGTTAATTTATTATATTGACAATTAAACATGTTTTTAACATATTTAGGACTTCCTTCTAAAGTTTCTAAATTATTATTAGAACAATCAAAACTACCATTAACTTTATTGAATTTTAATGGAAGTTTATTCATTTTAGTAATAGCGTATGATAAATCAACACTATGTTCAACATCAATTGATCCATCATCATTAATAGTATAATCTAATATATTATATTTTACACAAAGTGATCTTATTTGATTAACATCCATTAACTATATATAAAAATTTATTAGGATTTTTTATCCATGACCTTTTCTATCTTGGACTTTCTTAATTTTAATAAAAATTCTTTTTCGGTTAATTGTTTACCATTGATCCACCATTCTTTATGACCATCATACCATTCAACAGCTGGTCCTTTATCATTATGATGTTGTTTATTTTCATTATAATAAACTACTTTATCTATGTAAACCTTTTTGTCCATTTTAAATTTCTCATCTAAGCGATTTTCTTATACAACAAATAGTTGTAGGTGAATAAAAATTGTGATGATAATTTTCAAGAACATTATAAAGTTCATTTTTTATTTTTTCATCATCTTTTATTAAGTTACCACTATCTGGATAATTATCATATAATTTATATTTAGTTTCTGAACCAAGTCTATTATCTATGTAATAATCTCCTATGTTAGTAGTTAATTTTACAGTACCACCATCACTATAGACCTCTATTTCTTTTATTTCTTTTATTTCTTCAGAAACTGGAGTTTTAACACCATCTTTTAATTTATCCATAACATAAATTCCTATGTCTTTGTTTAAAAGAGAAATAATGTCAGAAACATAGTTTAAAGCTTGTTCACTTCCACTTGGGTCTTCATCAATAATAAGACCCTTAATATTATTATAAATAATATCTGCTTTGTTTTTATTTTCTTCGCTTAATTTCATTTAATTTTAAGTATATATTAATTGTAAAATAAATTTTTTCTATATTACTTATTTTTACTCAATCTATCAACTGCTATAATTAAAAAATACAAACCAAATACTATTGTCAATATCCATTTGTAATTATCTACTTCTTTTATATTATATTTTGTGAATATAAAAAGCATTCCTAATTTGAAAGATCCTATTAAAGCTAATAGTAAACTAACATATGTTTTTAATTTTATCATAATTATTTAATGTATCTAAAGTCTTGTCCTTTTTTTATTGAAATCAAAGAATGGTATATTAAATCAATAACCGATTCTACATCTTTTGAATTAACGGTTTCTACTGTAGTGTGCATATATTTCAATGGTAAAGATATCAATTGACATGCTACCCCACCACCAGACTTATAGATAGCTCCTGTATCAGTTCCAGAATTACCATTATAAGTTCCTCTTTGGAATTTAATATCATTATCATTAGCTACCTTTACAACTTGTTTATTAAGATTTAATTGTATATCAGAACCTCTGAATATAACTGGACCTAATCCACATTTAGTATCACCAGCTTTTATTGGATCCATATGTGGTGTATGTGTATCATGACAAACATCAGTTATAATAGCAACATTTGGTCTAATAGACTCTGCTATCATTTCGGCTCCTTTTAATCCTATTTCTTCTTGCACCGCATTTACAATATGTAAACTATAAGGTAAATCAATTTTATTTTCTTTAAGCTTTCTAGCAACTTGAGCAATCATATATCCACCTATTCTATTATCTAAAGCTCTTGAGATATAATTACCATTTCTTTCTGTAAATTTAGTATCATACACTATTAAAGAACCTATAATAATACCCATTTCTTCAACTTCTTCTTTAGAAGTAGCTTCTACATCAATAAATAAATTTTCTATTTTTGGTGTTAAAGCATTTGGTCCTTTTCTTTCATGTATAGCTAGCCAACCAAAATGTCCTTTAACAACACCATTTTCACCCAATATCTGAACTTTGGTACCAGGTGCAATATGATGATCACTACCACCATTTCTAACTACTCTTATAAATCCTTTAGAATCTATATGTGAAACTGTCCATCCTATTTCATCAGCATGTGCTTCAATCATTACTTTATATTTCTTATCTGGATTTATAACACCAACCGCTGTTCCATATGTATCAGTATATGTTTTATCAACATAAGGATTTATATAATCTAACCATATTCTCTGACCAGCCGTTTCCATACCTGTTGGTGATGTAGCATTTAAATAACTTTCTAAAAACTTTTTTCTTTTCATATTATAAATTTATTTTTTATTATTTTTTATTTACTATTATCTGGTAGATGTTTCCTAAGTAAAACCCGAAAAACATACACATAATATAATCACTATATTCTAATAGTAACTTATAAATTATATCCATTTTTGTTTTATTTATTCTTCATCAATAAAAGGATTATTATCAATTTCATGATCAATGTCTCTAAAATCACAGTATCTTTCCCATCCTTCATTAATATCACCACATGCGGCATCTAATTGATCTAGAAATATATTACCTTCTGAGGCACATTCAAATTGTTTTGCCACTTTCATTAGGAACTCATCATCATGATTCCATTCGGCTTTTAATGATTTAAATGCAAAGTCAATTGCTTTTTCTGATTGAACCAATTCATCGGTTCTAAATAAATTTGGTATAGTTTCTTTTTCCATACCTTAAATATAGTAAATTAATATTATTTAATCAAATTTAACCAAAAGTTCTTTTGCTAATTCTCTACAAACTTTAATAAGAAATTCTGTTTCTTCTATATGATGTGATTCTAATCTATTATATAGATCCATTGGAGTATTTACATCTTTTAAATTTTTAGGATCAAATTTTTCAACTTTAATCCATTTATAAGTTTCTATTATTTCTTTTAATTTATGTTTATCCATTTTAATATCCATAATTTACTTTAATAGCAGTTGATTCATATTTACCTTCTTCTCCGAAATTTTCCATAACATCAATAGCTATATCAGTATCTAATTGACAAATAATAGAAGATATGTCAGATAAAAATGTTTGTTTATCTGATATTTTATGTTCATCGATCATATCCATTATACTCAATGTAATATGATTGGATTTTTTCTTTCTTTGTTTGTCTAATTTCATGATATTAATTATTTATAATGTTTCTTTCTCCACTTGCTGTTTTTCTTAAAAATACTATTTCTTAATTTAAGAATATCAAGAGCTTCTTCATCGGTATCAGCATGTGATATTCCTATATGAAAACATAAAGCTAATGTTTTTAATTTCTTCTTAGGTATTTTTATTTTACTCATAATTATTATATAATGTTAAGTAAATATGTTTATTCTATTTCGTTGACAATTACTATTAATTCTTTTAATAATTCTAATTCAGCTTCTTCATATGTTTTACGATATGGGTAATTTGATGGTGTGTGTATTGGTCTATGATAAACACCTTCACCATATATCTTATAGCAATAAATATAATTACCTTTATTTCCTGTTTGTTCTACCCAAGAAGTATATCCCCATTTTTTTCTAAACCATCTAAATGCTTCTTGGTATAGTGGTGACAAACATTCATTTTTTCTAATTTTATCAGAACATATAGGGTATAATTTACCCATTATTACAGGAGCGTGTATAAAATTACCATCACTAAAATATCCAAAACATTCTTCATTATATCCCAAATATTTTAAATCTAAAGCTTGTTCTAATGGGATAAAGTCTTTTTTGTTTATCAACATTTAAACTTGTCTATTTTTTAAATATTCAATAACACTTTCATACGCCATTTTGAAAAAATCATCTCCTTTTTTCCTAATATTATTATCAGCACATGTTAATAAAGAAAATGTAGAATCTTCATTACCTGGTACAAAATTAGGTGCTGATAAATAAAACATTCCCTTTTCTTCGTGTATTATTTTTTCTATAACTGGTATAAGAGAATCCCAAGTCTCATGGTAATCCCATGTCCAATTAGGTGGTGAAGGTTTTCCTCTCATGAATTTAGCTATAATTTCATTTTCGTTTTTGAAATTATCATTACTCATTTTTTTTGTTTAATTTTTATAAAAGATAATATTTTCTTAAGCTCGGATTTATTTTTAACCTCACCTAAAAAAATAGTACCTATTTCTTCTTTGATTATCTCAACAGATAAATCATTTTTAAAAATTAACTGATGACTATCGTAAGTAAATGTATCATTTCCAAAAATTTTAAAATCACCCTTTATCCAACCTAAACTCTCTATATCAACCTCATCAAGGTATTTTACTCTAACTTGTTTTTTTTCTATCAACATTTTTATATGTCCTACACTTAAAAGAATAGGAATAATTTTACTATCGAACCACCCAGTTGAACCTAATATCTCATATATAAATTCAGTATTAAATTCTTCTATAACTGGTGTGTAATATTCACTCATATTGATCTTTAATTTTACTAATTATTATTTTAACTAAATGTGAACAACCATTATACTCATGGTCATTACCCACTTCTTTTTGTAATTCTTCCATAGAATTCAAAACTATTTGAATCGCTGTTTGTTTGTCCATTATATATTATAATTAAATTATCTCAAGTTGTGAAATATGAACTTTCACAATTTTATTTTTATCATGTGGATGTAACATTTTAACGTTACAAAAATCATCAACTATTGTACTAACAATCTCTACTAAGTCACACCCATAAATAGCTTTATGTCCTATCATCTTCTTCTAATTTACTAGATTCATATATAACATGCATTTCAATCATAGCAGTTAATTTATTACCTTTAATGTTTGATTTCCAATCTTCTATTTCTTCGTCATTTAAGTGGTTCATCCATTCAAAAATTTGTCCTTTATTTACTATAGGTCTATCTTTTAAATTTAACCAATCTTTATATTTCTTTTTATTTATTTTACTAGATCTAACCATTTTTATTTAATTTTTTTATCACACCATTCTGTAAAATCAGCATTGAATTGTAACTCAGCCCAATCACGAATAGTTTTATTTAATTTTTCTTTAGTTATTAAACCATGTTCATTAATCAATAATTTAGCACCTGGGAAATCTTGAATTGTTATAACATTATTGTTTTCTAACTCATCTTTTAATCTAAATACTGTATCAATTTCTCTTATATTAAATACAATACCATCAATTTCTTTACCTGTTATTTTATCCAATTTAACACATTTACATAATTTTCTTCTATTATATGCTAAATGTACATCCCCATAGCATTCAAAAAGCTCACCAACTTCTAATTCTTTAAACTCTACTTGTTTTCTCATTTTTATTTAATTATATTTTAAATAATCTTTCTGTAGTTTAATACAATTGCATTATTTGTTTTAAAATTTTTTCACTTTCTTCAAATGTATCACCACAGAATTCTTTTTCTGCCTCATATTTCTGACAAACCTTTGGATATTGATCGGTGTTGTGTATATTACAAACATTTTTTTCATTCATGTTTTTACATCTAACACCTGCTGGTTTACCATTTGGATGATTTGGAATAGGGCTTGATATATCAATAAATATACAACAAGCTCCACAACCTAATCTACAATCCATGTCAAATAATTTATTTACGTTTTAATTTCTTCTTAATAAAGTAAAAAAATGTTGTTATCAAACCAATCAAAAAAACTAACAATGATGGATGTGGTTCTCCACATAACCCTGTGGTGTGTTTAATAAATTCTATCATTTCTTCTTATAATTCTTATTATATTTATCATTTTTAACAACCACATAATTGTCAAAAAAATACATAGGGTCTTTTTGACACCTTATTAGTTCTTCGGTGTAAATTTGTAATTCACATTTATCAGGCTCTCCTTTATGTCTTTCTAAATATTTATACATTTAATTTACTTTGTGGGCCCACCAGGACTCGAACCTGGGACTTTCTGATTATATTGTTGTGATAATCTACTTATATCACCTAGAGTCAGATACTCTAACCAACTGAGTTATAGGCCCCATTGTAATATAAAATCACAATACTAAATAATATACATTTTTTTTCAATTTTTGTTTATCTTTTTGATAAAATATTTTTTATTTCATCATAGGTGAATAAAGTATATTTACCAAATAAGTGATAATATGCATCTACACCAACATCCATACTTTTACCCCACTCTATATCTTCTAATCCATTATGTGAGTGTCCATATAAATGCCAGCACCCATGATGTGATTTATCCCAAACTCTATGTGCATAATGTGACATAAATATATCTTGATATCCAGACGAACAATCATCGTCTTTAACTTTTAATTTTAAAACATCTTGTATAGATTCAAATCTATCTCTTGTTGATTTGTTTTTTAATACAGATTTTTCGTGGTTACCTTTTATCAAATGTATCCTTCCCTTTAATGTATTTAAAATTTCTTCAGTTAATTTGGAAGTACCAAGTGAGAAATCACCTAAATGATAAACCTCATCAGTATCACTAACTATGCTATTCCATTGTGATATTAATTCTTCGTTCATATCATGTTTATCATTAAATGGTCTATTACAAAATTTAATAATATTAGAATGATAGAAGTGTGTATCAGATGTGAAAAATATTTTATGTGGTTTCATATCTATCTAAATCAACATATATTACATCACCAACATTTAACTTAATATTGGTTTTTATACAACTAACTTTTTTTAATCCCTTAGGATAAAAGGATCTTATTTTTATTTCTTTAATATCAATGACATCAAATTCATTTCCTTTAGAATCTAAAAAAATATCATTTTGTTGAACATAATTTGATTCTAACATGTAATATCCATCAACATCAGGTGATGTATTATTGACATTACATATTCTAATTATTTTTAGTCCTCTCATGTTTTTTGTTTAATATCTGATATATGTTCTTTGATGTCTTTTATTGTATTTATACCTTGGTTTGAATTATCCATAGCTATAACTTCTACATCATCATTTAATAATTCAGCTAGTGGTTCGGTGAACCAAACTTCTACTTTACCTTTTCCAACACCAACTCTTCTTGCTATTGGTCTAATTTCATCAGTAGATGGTATTTTAATTCCAAATGTCGTGCTCATAATATTTGTTTTTATATTACAAGTATAAGGAATTATTAATAATTAACCTAATAAATAATAAGTTAATTAGAGCCGATGGAGGGACTCGAACCCACGACCTGCTGATTACAAATCAGCTGCTCTAGCCAGCTGAGCTACATCGGCAAAATGTTACTTATATAGTAAATAATTTTTGTTTAGTTTATAATATTTATGTTAATTTTAATTTAATTTAAAAAAATTCTAATTTAAGAATTCGTATTTAATATATAATATTAATTATATAAAAAAAATATAACAATTATGATAAAAAGTTGGAAACAATTTAACGAATCTTATGATGGTGATAACCAAGATAATGATGAGAAAGATATGGATGAAGTTTTAGGATATGTTGCCTCTAATATTCCATCAGAAGAAATACCAGCATTAATAGCTGCGTTAGAAACTCCAGTAGATGAATCTTTAAATGAAGGTTTTTTCAGTGATCTTAAAGACAAACTAGTTAAATGGTTTGATGAAAAGATAATGAACTACATCGTTAATAAAAAGAAAGATTTTTATTCTGATTTAATTGGTAAATTGGAAATTTTTAATCTAACTGATTTATCTGATATTGATGAGAATTTTAGAAATTTTAAATTAAATTCTATTTACTTAGCTGGTGGTATGGATAAAGCCAAAGATGTTGGGGCTGGATGGAGAGCACAAGTTGAGTATGAGTTTGAAGTTAAGAACGGAGGTAAAAAATCTCAAATGGATAGAATTGTAATTCCTTACTATGGTGATGATATTACTGTTAAACCAGCTTATACTGTTGATAATGAGAACATGAATAGATTTATTGAAGAAGGTGGTAATAAATTCATATTAAAATATTATGATACTCCAGCTATCTTAAACCCAGTAAGAAAGGAAGTTGATAGAACTAAGAATCCTAAGTTTGCTGAAGAAATGGGTAAATTTAAATCAGGTGAATATGAAGAAACTGAAGATCCAAGAACATTTGATGAGATTAATAAAATATTCTCTAAAACAATTGAACCAGAAGATGAGTTAATAGTTAACGCTTGTGACGCTTTCTTTGTAGGATTTAATGAATATACTTCAGGTGGTTCATTTGGTGAATTACAACAAGCTTCTTTCTTAAATAAACCAATATTTGCTTGGTATATTGACGATTGGAAAATTTCTGGACACTCTCCTTGGAATTTACCACACATGTCTAAGATTATGAGAACAACAGAAGATATGAAGACTTTTGTTAAAACTATGATTGATTATAAAAAGAAATAAATTAAAATGAAGAAAATTAAATCATATAAACAATTTATAAAAGAAAGTGAATCATTTGATTATAATGACATGATTGACTATACTTTATTAGAAGATAGTTCAACTGATGAAGATATAAAAGAACTTTGTGAGAAAGCTAAAAAACTTGGTGTTAAATCGGTTTGTGTTTTACCTAAGTTTGTTAAGTTGGCTTCAAATTGTTTAGCCGAATCTAAAGTATTAGTTTGTACAGTAGTTTCTTTTCCTGGTGGAGATAATTCATTAGATGAAAAGATATCAGAAACTAAAAAAGTTATTGCTGATGGTGCTGATGAAGTTGATATGGTTTTAAATTACAAAATGTTACAATTAGATGGTGAAACATCTAAAGAATATTTAGTAGAAGAAGTTAAATCTTTAACTGATATCTGTCACGATAATGTTAATAAAGATGATGAAAAAGTTATTTTAAAAGTAATTGTTGAATCTGGATTATTAACTAATGAAGAAACAGAAATATCAACACATGTTTGTATTGAAGCAGGTGCTGACTTCATTAAAACATCAACTGGTAAAGTAGCTGTTGGAGCTGAAATGGATAAGATACAAACTATGTTTGATACTATTAAGTCTGAAGGTTCATCTATGAATATTAAAGCTTCTGGTGGTATCAGAACAGCTGAACAAATAACATCTATGTTAGGTACTGTAGATAGATTTGGAATGGGATTCGGTAGTGTAGATAAGATTAATGGAATTATTTCTGACGTAGAAAGTTCATACTAATAAAAAGTAAAATAATATTAAACAAAAAAGGATCTTTAAAAGATCCTTTTTTTATTGTTTAAATTTCAAATTTAATATATAAACAATGATACATAATTTTTTAGATTTTATAAATGAAGCAACTATGGGTGTTGGTAAATTTGATGTGGATTATGAAATAAGTCCGTCTGGTAAAATTAAATTATCTAAAGTATCAAAAAATAATTACAAAAAAAGTGATAAACCTATTAAATTAGAATTTCAAATCGATGAGATTCCTAATGATAAAGATGAGGTTTTAATTATAAGACCATCAACCTATGATATAGGTCATTTATATGATGGTGGTAAAAATCATGTAATTGACCGTGAGGGGTCAGTATATAATAGAGATAATTCATATTTTTATAAGATAATAACTGATGATAGTAGTATCAAACAAAAATGGGCTGTTGTTAAACAGAATTCAAATTGTG
>CENF01084324.1_pt1 | contig 17198 bp, 14 predicted proteins | sample 361291 | NCBI WGS metagenome assembly CENF01 (sample SAMEA2619399, study PRJEB7988) | marine metagenome | isolation source: saline water (ENVO:00002010), including | reverse complement strand
TCGATATAAGTCATAATGATAAATATTGTTTCCATTCACTTTATATTGATTGACTAGAGTAAACGTTGGACTTGTTACTTGATCATCAGCATTCATATAGTTCATAAATAGTCTAACGAATGTGGTTTTTCCAGAACCTACCTCACCATTGAGAAATAAAAATGCTTTGTTATATTTTTTGATATTTAGGTTATCAAATACTTTAAGCAAAGATTTTTCTTTTTTAAAATAAAAATACTTATATGATATTCTTTTTGACATATATTGTTATATTTTATTATTTAATAATTTATTAACTTTTCGCATAACATTACTAGCGAGTAATCCTATGGTGCCTTTTTCACTTTTTATTAAATCACCTGACAATGAATGTACTCCAACGGCATATAGTATAGATTTAATATAATCTTTATTATCCACCATACTAACCATGGATAATATTATGCCAGCTAGACAATCCCCCATACCAGCAGTTCCCATTCCATGATTTCCATGAGAACATACATAAGCATCATGATTATCTTTGATAATTGTACCCGGTCCCTTTAAAACCACGACCCCACCAAATTTTTTCTGTAGTCTTGTAGCTGCTTCTAATCGATTTTCTTGAATTTTCTTTGTGCTAGTATTCAAAAGTTTAGCTGCTTCACCAATATGTGGAGTAAGAATCCAGTTGTCAAATTTAAAAGGATAACTGGATAATATATTTAAAAAACCGGCATCAGCTATTATATTCTGTCCTATATTATTGCTGAGCAAATGTTTTTTAAACTTTTCGAAAATATCAACTGACCATTTATTTTCTGATAAACCAGGGCCTATTAAAATATTTTGGAAATCCTTGATAACTTTATATAGTTTCTCAACTGAGTAAGAAGTTATTAATTCAGGTTGATAAGTAGCTAATATATTAGCATGAGTTTTTGTTGAAAAAGCTTCTACATATCTTGAACCAGAATATAATGCTGATCTACTTGATATAATTATGGCGCCTAAGTAGCCTTCATCGCCACCAATGATGAGTGTTTTCCCATAAGACTTTTTATATGTGTTCATGTCTCGAATAATATCAAATGATAAGGGTTTTTTTTTGCTTAAACCAGAACTAGAAATTAATGAAAAAGACTGACAATTCTGATTTTTTTTTATAGATTCAAAATATAACTGATAACTCATATCTCAATATGTTATACCATTTGTACCATATGTTATTGCTGGATAGTTTAGTATAGTATTTAGTAGTTCTTTTAAGACATTCTTCTTATTATTGTAAGTAATCAAATTAATATTATTAAAATATTTTTCATTGACATCATAGATGGATGCAATCTCATCTACTAAGCCAATTTTAGTAGCTTCATCGCCTGTCCAAAATAATCCTGTAAATACATTTTGACCATCTATTTTTGAACTACGTGATTTTTTAATGTCTTTAATAAATTGGTCATGGATATTAAATAATAGTTTTTTCAGATGAGCTTTATGCTCTTCTGATAAACTATTATATGGATCTAAAATTGTCTTGTCTTTGCCAGAAGAGATAACCTGTGATTTAATGCCAAGTTTATTCATTAATGGCCCAATGTTAAAGCTATCTAACCTTACACCTATAGAGCCTACTATGCTAGAAGTACTAGAGAATATTCTATCTCCACTGGCAGCAATATAATAACCACCAGATGCGCCAACATCTTCTATCACGGAATAAACTTTTTTAGCATTTTTTGACTTAAGCTTATTAATTTCATCAAAAATTATTTTAGATTGTGTTGCACTACCACCAGGACTATTAATTTTTAATATTACTCCATTACATGTTTTATTATTAAATGCATTTTTTACGAATGGTATAATATTTTCAACATTTACTGGCCCGCCTGACCCTATCATTCCATTTATCTCAATAACAGCAACATGAGACTCGGCATAATTATTCTGATTAGATGATGATAAATACATTAATAAAATAATGAATAAAAATAAAATTAAAAATCCCGCTCTATAGATTAATCTATATCTCCTTTCAGAATTTCGATCCTTGAGCAAAGATTCTACTAAATTTTGCGTAATCTTATTATCATCCATATCAATTCTCCTATAGTCTAAGAAACATCTTATAACTCATTTTTTAAATTAGCAATAACAAGAGACAAATCTTCTGGAGTTGGTGCATTTATATGATGTTGTTTTTTAAAATAGAAAGATATATTTTTAGAATGTAAAAACATTCTTTTTAAACCATAGCTTCTAAATAGCTTATTAGTTTGAATGTTGCCATATTTAGTATCTCCACATACCGGCTGTCCTATGCTTGCTGTGTGGACTCTAATTTGATGCATCCTGCCAGTTTCAATTTTTATATCAACTAAACAACATTCTTTAAATTGTTTAATCAATGATATGTATGACAAAGCCTTTTTTCCTTTATCGGATATACTGACTGAGTTATCATAATTATTTTTATTTCGGATTAGAGATTGATCTATTGCAATCCTGTCTCCTTGCAATGCACCCGCTAATAATGATAAATAATTTTTTTCTATATTACTGGCTTGAAACATTTTTCCTAGCGCAGATGCAGTATAATAATTCTTTGCTAATATTAAACAACCACTCGTATTTTTATCCAGCCTATGCACAAGCGATATATTTTTATATTTTTCTAATGATCTTAAAGATGTAATGATATCATTCTTTATTTTCGATCCCGAATGAACAGCTATTCCCGCTGGTTTATTTATAACCAGAAAATCATCATCTTCATGTAGAATTATCTTATTTAAATCTTTTATTAGAAATTTTGACATGATTTCAGGCTTAGAATCCACAGATACCGGGGGGATCCGTACGATATCATTTTTTTTCAACCTATAAAGTGGTTTTACTCTGCCGCTATTTACTCTGACCTGTCCATCTCTGATAATTTTATATATAAGACTATTGGGAACCCCGGACAGAGCTTTTCTTAAGTAATTATCAAGCCTCTGTCCTTCCTGTGACGAAGGAATTTTAACTTTTTTAACCGTTATTTTATTAGAAATAGACACAATAGTATTTGAAGATAGTTTAAATCATTGATATATTAATTCAAAGATTTTTGTATTGTTTAAATATTTAGTCAAAAAATGGCTAAAGTATTGAAAAAAATAAAATAAATTGATTTGTATTATGCAAATAGTCGTTTTTAAGTAAAAACAAGTAAATAAAAACAGATTAAACAGTACTACTATTAAATAACGAGTGATAAAGCTTACATATTTAAATAATAGCTACCTCATAAGATTAATAAAAATCATGGTTATAGAGAAATGAATTACAGGATTACAAATGAAACAAATACTAATAAATGCCTCTCAGCGAGAAGAGCTGCGGCTGGCTATTGTCGAGAACAACAAGCTTATAGAACTAGACATAGATTTACCATCAAAAAATATCAAATCAAATATTTACAAGGGCACAATATCTAGGGTAGAACCTAGTCTAGAAGCGGCCTTTGTTAATTTTGGAAGGACTCGACATGGCTTCTTGCCATTCAAAGAAATATCACCAGATATCTTTACAGCAGGTAAATCTAAATCAGCAAGAGATTGTATAGAACAAGGGAAAGAAATTGTAGTTCAAATTGATAAGGAAGAAAGAGGCACAAAAGGGGCTGCTCTTTCAACATATTTAAGTCTTGCAGGAAAATATTTGGTTTTATTACCTCGAAACCCAAATACAGGTGGGGTTTCCAGAAGATTGGAAGGCAATGATCGTTTGGCTGCGAAAAAACTGCTAAATGACATAAATGTTCCAGAAGGTATGAGTGTTATTCTAAGAACATCTGGCCTAGACACAACAAAAGATACCTTGGAATGGGATATGAATTATCTGATTCAGATATTTGAATCAATATTAGAAAATTCAGTATTAAAAAAAGCTCCTTTCCTTATATATGAAGAAAGCAGTATGCTGGCAAGAGTTGTCAGAGATTATATCGACGAATCTATAGATGAGGTAATTATTGATGATAAAAAATTTCATGATGATTTCTTAAATGCTAAAGAACATTTTATACCTCACTCAAATATCAAAATTGAAAATTATATAAAATCTGTACCTATTTTTAGCAACTTTGGAATTGAAGCGCAGGTGCAAAGTGTGTATAGGAGAAAAGTAACTTTACCTTCCGGAGGAAATATAGTTTTTGATACAACAGAAGCTCTAACGAGTATTGATGTTAATTCTGCAAAATCTACAAAAGGTGGAGATATTGAAGAAACGGCTCTTAATACAAATCTAGAGGCGGCCATATCTTTGTCTACTCAACTCAGATTAAGGGATATTGGTGGATTGGTTGTTGTGGACTTTATCGATATGATGTCATTAAATTCTCAGAAATCAGTTATGAAGAAAATGGCTGAATTAGCAAAGCTTGATAAGGCAAAAATCCAGTTTACTAGGATATCAAAATTTGGATTAATGGAGATATCACGACAAAAACTTAAGTCATCAATAATAGATAACAACAGTGAACAATGTCCTACCTGTGGAGGTTCTGGCCAAATAAAATCATTATCAACTTTATCAATTAATTTAGTAAGAATGCTTGAAGAAGAAGCAATGAAAACAAATAAACCATTGACAGTATATTTGCCAGTGAGATTAGCAACATATTTATTAAATGATAAAAGAGAGTTAATTCAAGGTATAGAAGAGAGACAAAAAATATCAATTAAAGTTGTACCAGATAACACAATCGAAGGTGCAAACTATCATATTGATAAAGATAATTTGACAGCAGAAGCCTTTAAAGCATCTTTGAATAATAAGTCTATACAAAAAAATAATAAAACATTAAATGAAACAAGCGCACACTATGAGGAAGCTTTGGTTAGTAATGTTACACCAAATACTCAACCTCCAAAGCCTGTTATACGAAAAAACAAGACATTTAAGAAAAATATAGGTATTTTTGAAAGTTTAATAAATAAAATTAAAAGATTATTTGGGTTAAAGCCAAAAAAATCTTATAAGAATAAATCTTATAATGGAAGAAAAAGATTTAACAGTAGAAATCACTATTCAAAGTATAATAAATATAAATCTTACAATAAAAGAAAAAATTACTCTAATAAAAATCATATAAATAATAAAAAAAATAATAATACAAGTAGTAAATCAAAAATTAGTGACTAATGATAAAGTTTTTATTAAGAATATTTTTTATATCTATTGCTGTAATAATCTTCATTTTCTATGCAAAAGATTATCATCCTTTTGATAAAAATGATTATCAAAGAATTATTGATAATAACCAAATAACGATTGCAGTGAGATTTGGTCCAACAAGTTACTATCAGATTAAAGATAAAGAAATAGGTTATACCTTTGAAATAATGGAACTTTATGCTAAATATCTAAATGTAAAACTGAATATTGTGACGATAGATGATTTAGATGAAGCTGTTGAAATGTTAAATAATCGTGATATTGATATTTTGGCTGATATGGGAACTAACCAGGATGTTAAATTATCATACCCATATCATAAAGTAGATCAGTATTTGATTTATAATAAAAAATATAACAATCAACCTTTATCTATATCTAAATTAATAAATAAAAAAATAGAAATTATAGATTCACATATTATAAAAAATAATTTAGAAAGCTTTTTAGGTGATAATGTTAATTTTACTATCTCAGATAGAAAGAATATAGACGAATTAATACATTCATTAAAAGATAATAATATTGATTTTACCATTGTAAATTCTGATGAACTACATTTATACCAAAAATATTATCCGGAATTTGAAGTAGCTTTTAAAATAAAAAAAAATGTTCCATTAACATGGGCTATACCCAAAAATACCAATAATCTATTAGAGAAAAGTATTTCAGCTTTTTTTACTGAAATGTTGAAAGTGAATAAGTTAAGTCTCATCTATAAAAAATACTTTAGCGATAAACTACAATATACTTTTGTAGGAACAAGAAGTTTCTTAAATGATCTGGTGACCGTGTTTCCTTTATATGAATTTTATTTTAAAACTTATGCAAAAGAATATAATCATGATTGGAAACTCTTAGCTAGTATTGGATATCAAGAATCTCGTTGGAATAAAGATGCTGTTTCTTATACAGGTGTTAGAGGTTTAATGATGCTAACCAAAGATACCTCTAAACATCTTGGGATAAAAGATAGGACGAATCCCAAGGAAAGCATTCAAGGTGGGTCTAAATATCTACGCGAACTTTTAGGTAAGATTCCAGAAAATATTCCCAAAGAAGAAAGATTATGGTTTGCCATAGCATCATATAATATAGGATTCGGACATGTAGAGGATGCTATAGCCCTAGCAAAAAAAAATGGAGTGATAGTCAATGACTGGACTTCAATTGAGCCATTTATTTTGAAATTGAGCCAGTCAAAATATTATAAACAAACTAAATATGGTTATGCGAGAGGATGGGAAACTGTTAAGTATGTCCAGAATATTAGACAATATTATGATATACTTGTATTCTTAGATTCACAAGATAACGTAATTGATAAAGAAGATTCAAATAATAAAATTCCGGGTAGTTTATGAATAAAGATGATATAGAAATAATTGAAAACGCATATGATACAAATTTAAAAGATTCTGATTTGGACGTTGTTGAGAATCTTGTGGAAGATGTGATTAATGGATTAAATGAGGGGAATTATAGAGTTGCTCAATACAAAAATGATTCGTGGTATGTAAACCAATGGGTAAAAAAAGCTATTCTTTTATCATTTAAATTTAGAAAAAATAAAATTATTGATACTGATTATACAAAATTCTACGATAAACTTGGTTCAAGATTTAGAAACACTGAAGAAACTTATCTCAAAGAAAATAATATTAGAATAGTACCTCAAGCTATCGCAAGAGAAGGAACTTTCGTTGGAAAAGATGTTGTGCTAATGCCCTCATTCGTCAATATAGGTGCTTATGTTGATTCAGGAACAATGGTTGATACATGGGTCACAGTTGGTTCATGTGCTCAAATTGGCAAAAATGTCCATCTTTCAGGGGGTGTTGGTATCGGCGGTGTTCTTGAACCACTTCAAGCTAATCCGACAATTATAGAAGACAATTGCTTTATTGGAGCAAGATCAGAAATTGTCGAAGGCGTCATTGTTAAAAAAAATTCGGTAATATCTATGGGTGTGTATATTGGACAAAGTACAAAAATTTTGGATAGACAAACAGGTGAAATTACTTATGGAGTAATACCTGAGGGCTCAGTTGTGGTATCTGGAAATTTGCCATCAAAAGATGGTAAATATAGTTTATATTGTGCAGTAATTGTAAAAAAGGTGGATGAAAAGACTAGAAGTAAAGTGGGTATTAACGAATTACTCAGAGAAGCTTAGATAAATCTTTTTCTAAAATTATATCAATATTTAACTCTAATGCTTTTTCGTGCTTTGAGCCCGGGTTTTTACCGACTAATAGTTTAGATGTAGATTTTGATATTGAACTTGTCACCTTACCTCCTTTGCTAATAATTTTTTCTTCAATTTCTATTCTTGAATACTTTTCAAACGTACCAGTAATTACAAACGTTGAACCATCAAGTTCTCCAGACCTATTAAGATTCTCGTAAACTATGCTAAGCCCAGATTTTCGTACTTTATTAATATTTTTAATATTTTGTTTAGATCGAAAATATTTATATATATTCTCTGCTACAATTGGTCCAACATCTTTTATGGATTCTAAATTTTCTTTTTTAGAGTTAATGAAGTCTTTGATATTGGGGAAATGATTAGCAAGCATTTTAGCCGTAGTGACTCCGACTTCTCTTATACCTAGTGAGTATATGAATTTATCAAAAGAAATATTTTTTGATTTATTAATAGAGTTTATTATATTTGTAGATGATTGGAGAGCCATTCTATCTAAGCTCATAAGAGTTTTAATCTTTAAAGAATATAAGTCTGAGTAATTACTAATAATTTTATTTTGAACTAATGACTCAATGATACTTTCACCTAATCCAATTATATTCATCGCTTTTCTTGATGCAAAATGTTGAATGGATTGTATAATTTGTGGTTCACAAGTAAGTTCATTAGGGCATTTATATATAGATTGATTCGATATTTTTACTAGAGATGTTCCGCATGCAGGGCATAATTTAGGCATAATTACTTTAGTAGTTTTTTTTCTTTGTTGAAAACAAACTCTATCAATTTCTGGGATGACATCACCAGCTCTTTTGACAAAAACTTTATCATTTATCATTATATCTTTTTTAATAATTTCATTCATATTATGCAGAGTTGCTCTACTTACTAGAACACCGCCTATAGATATTGGCACTAGTTCTGCAACGGGTGTGATGACACCAGTCCTGCCAACCTGAAATGTTACATCTTTGAGAAGTGTAAGGCCTTCTGCAGATTGGAATTTAAAAGCAATTGCCCAACGAGGAGCTTTTGATGTAAAACCATATATCTTTTGTAAATCATAATTATTAATTTTATAAACAATACCGTCTATCTCATAGGGCAATGTATTTCTAATAGAATTTATTGAATCATAATAATCTTTAGCTTCTTTTAAATTATTAATAACTTTATTATGTGTACAGATTTGCAAGCCAAAAGATTTTATAGTTTGAAGAGAGCTAGATTGGGATGAGTTTGTAAAAGAATTATCTATTTCAAGTACACCATGAAAAAATATTTGAAGATTTCTTTGAGATGCAATATTAGGATCGAGTTGTCTTATAGATCCTGCCGCAACATTTCTGGGATTAGCAAAAGTTTTCTTATTCTCTTTTGTCAATTTTTCATTGAGTAAATTAAAGTCATTGAGTGTCATGTAAACCTCAGCTCTTAAAACTAAAGTTTTAGGTATTTTTTTTCCTGTAAGCTTTAGAGGTAATGATTTGATTGTTTTAACATTAGCAGTAACATCTTCGCCAGTTTGACCATCACCTCTTGTTACTGCTGAATAATATTTACCATCCAAATATGTAATACTGATAGCAAGACCATCAAATTTTGGTTCAGCATAAAATTGTATTTTTTTCTGTTTTAAATCAAGATGTGTTTTATCATAAAAAGCGGAAAATTCATCAAAGTTTGCTGCATTAGCAAGTGATAACATTGGATGAGAGTGTTTTACTTTAGCAAAACCAGTTAAAATTTTTGAACCAACCCTTCTGGTTGGTGAGTCATCTGTAATTAATTCTGGAAACTGACTTTCAATCTCCTTGAGTTCAGCATATAGTTTATCATATTTAAAATCATCTATTTTTGAACTATCATAGGTATGATATTGACTATTATAATAATTTATCTTATCTATAAGTAATCTTAATTTTTTTTTCGTAGCTTCTTTATCGAGGGACATTATTTTAATTTGGTTGATTTAAAGAATCTTGAGGTTTTTTTGGATTCATAGTTAAATCAACTGCCTCATTAACGTTTACAGAAACAAGCTTAGAAACACCTGCCTCTTTCATTGTCACACCAGATAAAATATCTGCTAACTCCATCGTAGATTTATTATGGGTAATAAAAATGAATTGTACAGTTTCAGACATTTCCTTGACTACATTACAAAATCTATTATTGTTAGCTTCGTCAAGAGGTGCGTCAACCTCATCTAGTAGGCAAAAAGGGGCTGGATTAATTTTAAAGATTGAAAAAACAAAAGCAATACCAGTACCTGCTTTTTCACCACCAGACAAAAGATTTATATTTTTAACTAATTTACCAGGAGGTCTAGCCATAATTGAGACACCTGTATTAAGCAAATCATTATCAGTTAGTTCTAGATACGCCTTGCCTCCTCCAAAAATCTTGGTAAAAAAATTGTTAAGATTATTATTAATTTGATCAAAAATCTCTTTAAATTTAGATTTAGTTTCATTGTCAATTTTTTTAATTGCACCTTCTAATGTAGCTACAGATTTAGATAAGTCATCGTACTGATTATCAAGGTATACTTTTCTTTCCTGTTGCTCATTTAGCTCATCAATAGCTGCTAAATTAATAGCGCCAAGATTGTTAATTTTATTTTGAGTTTTATCTATCTCTTTTTGTGTTATTTCAACATTGTTGGTTATATCAGAAATTCTCAATGCTTTTTCAATTTCTTTAATTGGAATTTCTGAGTTATCTTTTAATGAGTCTCGTTGCGCAGTTTTTTCGCTAAGCGATATTTTTTCACTCTCTAGTTTCTCTCTAATTTCTGAAATGATTAAATTTACTTCATTTTTTTCTGATTCATATGAGGATATCTTGTTGTCTAATGTAGATAGAGTAGTTCGTGAAGTTGCTAGCTCTTTTTCCTTTTTTGATTTCTTTTCTAAAAGCTTCTTTAATAAATTCTGCATATCTGTTGATGGTTTTTTAGACGTTCCATCATTTGAGAGTAAATGTAGTTTTCTATCTTCTAGTTCATTTTTATCTTTATCCAGTCTCGATATATTATTATGAGTTGAAACTTCATCTGATTGTAAAGATGATAGAGATATATTCAAATCATTTTGGGTTTTTTGTAACTCATCAGATTTCCAAACAATTTTATCAATTAATTGCTTGAACTCGATACGTTCTTTTTCTAAAGCGATTTTTTTCCTATCATTATCTTTTATTTCTGAAATTAATGTATCTAATATTTTATTAGATTTAACAATTGAGGAGTCATAATCTTTAATTTTAGTTTTGACATCATTTATTTCATCTTGTTGTGATCTTAATAATGATTTAATCTTTCTAATTAGACTTTTAAAATTATCTGATATAGAGCGTATATTTTCAGGTATAGACTGTAAAAGCTTATCGCTTTTATCCTTAATTGAATTAGATCTTTGTAAATCAACCCCAATAGATGATATTTTATTTTGAATATCATCAGCATCACTTAAGATGATATTTTTGTCTGATGAATTTTTATCTTCATTAATTTTATAAGACTCCAATATTTTAAGTCTTTTTGATAACAATGTCAGAGATTTTTCTGATGCATCTATTTTTGTCTTCTCAACTTCTTGTTTGTTCTTTGTCTCTAATTGTTTAGAAATAAATTCATTAAATTTTGTTTGCCAATTTTGTAATGCAAAATTTGAATCGGCTTTCTCTTTATTAAGATTCTCTAATTCCTTGCTTACTTCTACTAGATTATCTTTTTTCTCTTTAATGGTCTTTGTTAATTCTAAAAGTTTATTGCTTTCCTTGGTCTTCTCTAGTTTAATATTGTCAATACTAATAATGATTTCATTGATATTCTGTTGCCTGGAAGATTCAGATTCTTGGGAATGCTCTATATCTTTCTCGCATTTTGCTATTTCACTGCCAATATCATAAAAATCAGCCTGAGTAGCGTTAAAGATGTCTTGTTCGGTACCTCTTTTAAGTCTAGTTTCTTCAATTTTTTTATCTCTATTAGTTAATACTGATTTTTGTTTCTCATGTTCAATATTGTTTTTGCTAATCATTTTATCTAGACTTTCAATTTCAGTATTATAGTCACTCCATTTAATACACAGCAGGTCTAACTTTAATTTTCTTTCGGTGTCCTTTAAGACTTTATAATCATTTGCAGCTTTAGCCTGTCTTTCTAGTTTACCTAGTTGTGAATTTATCTCCTTCATTACATCATTGAGTCTATTTAGATTATCTTTTGTATGTTTTAATCTAAGTTCCGTTTCTCTTCGCTTCTCTTTATATTTGCTAATACCAGCCGCTTCTTCTAAGTATGTACGCAATTCCTCTGGCTTTGCTTCTACTAATCTTGATATCATACCCTGCTCTATGATTGCATAGCTTCTAGGCCCTAGACCAGTACCCAAAAATACCTCTCTAATATCTTTTCTTCTGCACTTGGTAGCATTTAAATAATAGTTTGATGAACCATCTCGAGAAACCTCTCTTCTTATCACTATTTCTGAAAATCTAGCAAATTTAGAATCTAATGTATTAGTTTCATTATCAAAATATAATTCTATGAATGCTTTGCTTACCTCAGGTCTTGATGACGATCCAGAAAATATGACATCTTCCATTGAGTCTCCGCGAAGATTTCGGGCTGAAGACTCCCCCATCACCCATCTTATCGCATCAATTATGTTTGATTTACCGCACCCATTTGGTCCAATTATGCCTGTAAGGTTGCTTGGAAAAGATAAGGTTGTTGAATCAACGAAAGTTTTGAAGCCAGCTAATTTAATTTTTGTAAGACGCATAGAAAACCCTTAAATAGATTATAATATTATCTTAGGTATAATACTACTATCAGGAGTTAACAATAATGCAAACAAAAGATAAAATTCTAGATACTTTCGAAAATCCTCAGCTCAAAGAGGATTATCTTATAACTATGGAAATACCTGAATTTACCTGTCTATGTCCACTAACAGGACAGCCTGATTTTGCAGAATTTGTTATTAATTATGTTCCTGATAAGTTATGTGTGGAGTTGAAATCTTTGAAATTATACATGAGCTCATATAGGGACATAGGGGCATTTCATGAAGATAATACAAATACTGTTTTATCAGATATTGTGAAATTAATTAAACCTAGATATGCCTCAGTAATAGGATATTGGAAAGTCAGAGGCGGTATTATTACTACAATTACAACGAAATATACGAAAAAGGGTTGGAAAGATAAAAATAATATCTTGGACTAATTAAATGAGGATATTTAGACTATTTTATTTATTGATAAATATATTTATTTTACAATTAATTCAAGTTGCTCATGCTGAGACTGAGCAAGTCATAAGACAAGGCGGTCTTTACTTAGAGGAAATCTCAGAAAAAGACTCTCAAATGCATATTATGCACGACTCAAATAGATTAACTACTGTAGAGTTTAATCAAAAGTATTATTTATTATATGGAATCCCGTATAATACAAAAATAGGTGCTCATACAGTTGAAGTTACAGCAAACAATCAAAAAAGATTTATAAGAATGAATCTAAAATCAAAAAAGTTTGATACACAATATATAAAGATTGCAAATAAATATATATCACCGAGTACGAATACTTTATCAAGAATAGAAAAAGAAAGAGCAAATATATCTCGAGCAAAAGAGATGTGGCTAAACTCTAATCCTGACATAAAATTTATAAAGCCAGTTGACGGAATTACCACAGGAACATATGGTACTAAGAGGTTTTATAATAATGAAGAAGGAAATTATCATAATGGTTTAGATATTGCCGCACCAACAGGGACACATATATTATCTCCATCATCAGGTAAAGTTATATTAACCGGTGATTATTACTATAACGGTAAATTCATATATCTAGATCATGGTAAAGGTCTTAAAAGTATTTTTATTCATTTAGATAAAATACTTGTAGAGACTGGGCAGATAATAACAAAGGGTGAGGTCATTGGCAAAGTTGGTAATAGTGGGGCCTCAGCTGGACCACACCTACATTGGTCTGTAATGCTAAATAAAACTTATATTGATCCAGAGATATTTCTTAATCATAGAATAATTAGATATTTTTCTCTTGAAGATTAAGGCGATACATAGCAAAATAGTTCATATTATAAATATTAAGGAGGGGTAATTATGCCGCAATATGTAATAGAAAGAGATATTCCAGGAGCTGGAGATTTAGGACAATCTGATCTTCAAGGTATTTCACAAAAATCATGTGGAATATTAAAAGATATGGGAACAGGGATTGAATGGGTTCATAGTTATGTGACTGGTGATAAAGTTTACTGTGTATACAATGCTGATAATGAACAGCTAATAAAAGACCATGCCTCAACAGGTGGTTTCCCAGCAAACAAGATATCTGAAGTTAAGAATATCATCAGCCCAAAGACAGCTGAATAATATACTTCACTATAAATTAAAAACCCATTCATTCGAATGGGTTTTTTTGTTTAGATAAGGTAATTTTTATAGGGATCCCGATGAGATTTAATTTATCAATATAGAAGTTCTTAAGATATTTTTCATATGATATGGGTAGTTTATCAGTCTGATTTCCAAATATAATAATTGATAGCGAATCAGATTTAGCTTGTTGAGCAAATTTTAACTTAATCCTTCTATTATTAATCATTGGAGGCTGATGTTCATCTGTAGCCATATTTAAAATATTCGTCAGTAAAGACGATTTATATCTCTTATAAATAGAATATGAAATCTTTCCAACTGTATGTAATAGCTTCTTAATATTTATATTATTTAAAGCAGATATTAAAATAATTGATGCATTATCTACAATATTTGAAAAATATTCTAATTCTTTTTTCAATTCTTTGATTTCTTGTTTAGACTTATTATCTATTTTATTCAAGACTATTATAAAGGCCTTATTATATTTTTTTATAATATTCAATATAGTTTTATCTTGTTTTGTAACTCCCTCTTGGGCGTCAATCATAAATATACAAATATCTGTAGTTTTAATAGTATCCAGTGTTGAGCCTATGCTAAATTTCTGAAGGGTTGACAAAGTTTTAGATTTACGCGTGATGCCTGCAGTATCGTAGAGCAAAAAATTATTATTCTTAAAAGTGAAAGGAATCTCAATAGCATCTACTGTGGTGCCAGCCATGTCCGAGATAATCATTCTCTCCTCATTTAATAAGTTATTAACTAATGTTGATTTTCCAGCATTTGGTTTACCAACTATGGATATTCTTCTAAATATATTTTTTTGTTCAATAAATTTAGAAGATTTAATAATTATTAGTCTATTTCTTAACTCATCTAATCCAATATTATTTTTGGCTGATATAATAAATACTTCTTTAATACCTAATTTGTAAAATTCACTAATCGGCTGAGATTTTTTTGTTAAATCACATTTATTGATGACTAGAATAATCTGACGATTAAGTTTCCTTAACATTTTACATATATCATAGTCTTGGTTTGTAAGACCATCACTAGCTGATACTACAAATACAATTAAACTAGCTTTTGAGATTGAATTAGAAGCTTTGTTTATTATTAGTTTACTAAAATCATCAAAGCTTCCAGGTATACCTCCAGTATCCTCGATATAAATATTTTTATTTTTATATTGCATATAGCCAGTATTGATATCTCTGGTAACACCATGATAATCTGCCACTAGTGATTTTCTAGCCTTGGTTAGTTTATTAAATAGCAGTGATTTTCCAACATTAGTTCTGCCAACAATAGCAATTGATTCATTCATTTTTTCAACTAATTTATTTTAATTGCGTTGAGTCTACCATCTTTGCTTGCGATATAAAGTATTTTATCACGCATAACGCCTCTGGCTTGTGAATCTACATCTCCTATTAATGTTTTAAACGACAGAAGCTTTCCATTCGCCTTATCTATTATAATGATATGACCTTCATTACTAAGGCTAACTGTGTATTTATCATATAGAAACTGTTGTGTAGAATTAACACTTCCATTCATACTTGTTTTCCAAATATTACGACCGCTATATTTATCAATTGCATATACATTACTAGAATTATCTGAAACATAAACATTTTTATCATCTACGCTTAAGTTTGATAAAACAGACATTGATTTAGTCCAAAATATATCACCAGTAAAGATATCTATAGAAACTAAATTTCCTTGATAAGAACCAACAAATAATGAACCATCACTAATAATTGGTGTCATTTCTATATCTCTTAATGATTCAAGCTCGTTTCTTCCTGATCTGGGTGATATAGTTGTGAGCCAGTTTAATTTACCTGTGTCATTTTTTAAAGATATTATATTACCATCATCTCTAGGTATATAGATATTATCGCTATATTGGGCAATAGCCCCTGAACCTTTAATGCTAAGAGGAACATTTTTTCCTTTATAGTTCCACTCAATTTCTGAATTATTAATATTTATAGCCGTGGTATCACCATCATCTAATTTAATATATACCAAATTATCAACACCAATTGCAGCAGATGATGCTTCGCTTTTAAGCTGAATTAGGACATCTGGATCAATTTCTGACTTATCAAGCATATTAATAATATTAATTTTATCTAAAAAACTATATTTAGACATTAATCTGTTAATAGCATAGCCGTAAAAATTACCATCATTAGTGCCAAAGAATAGCATGTTATTATGAACGCATAACCCAGAAGATACATTAAGATTTAGATTATATCTCCAATTAATATTACCAGACAGTATATCTATAGACGTTACCAATCCATCAGAGTCAATAGTATATGCGGTATCATCTTTGAATGCAGGTTGTAAAACCCCTGTCTTGAAATCTCGTGATTCACCAATGTCTATAGACCATAGTAATTGAGCATCAATAGTTGACCTTTCCTCCATTACAGATGATGTATTTTTGATATTTATTAAGGGGATGTAGTCAACAAACTCACCAGTAATGAACGAGTTGTAAGAACAACTCGTTATAAAGAATGAAAACAAAAGAGGTAATATTTTATTCATAATAGCTTAGTTTATAGAATTAAGTTTATTTTCAATAATTTTACGCTTGTTGGGTGTTAAATTTTGACTCAAAGAAGATTCATAATATTTTTTAGCGCCTATAATATTATTACCATGATATTCTATATCGCCTAATATTTCTATCATCAAAGGATTATTTTTATAATATGGTATTGACATTATAAATATTTTTGCATTTTTTTGCTCATTCATTAAAACAAGTAATCTGGCATATCTTATTTGTGCAATAGTGATAATTTCTTTTGATTGGCTATTATTAATTATAAAATCTAGGGCATTTAAAGATTTATTGTATTCTTTATTTTCATGATGAATCTTAGCTTCATAAAGACCAATCATCGCAGTATATATATTGGTAGGATAATTTTTTTTAAACTTCTCAGAGACAATAATAACTTCTTTATAGTTACTGTCTTCGTACTGATCAATTACATTTTGATATTCTAAAGATAGTTCATATTGTTTATTAGATTTAGAATTTTCATAGTATTGAAAACTTAAAATTAAAGATAAGCCTATAATAACTCCATATACTATATTTTTGATATTTTCTTTAAACCAGGTAATAAGCTTATCTTCATCTTCATTATACTGTCTACTCATCTGGTTCTCCCGGCGTCTCAAAATCATCATCTAGTTCATCTTGTACCGAACAATCATCGTCATGCAGTTTTGATAGCATCTCTAATAATTTATCCTTAGTAACTATTATATCATTCATTTTGTTAGCATGAGTTTTAACTGTAAAA
>CENF01040531.1_pt1 | contig 17275 bp, 16 predicted proteins | sample 361291 | NCBI WGS metagenome assembly CENF01 (sample SAMEA2619399, study PRJEB7988) | marine metagenome | isolation source: saline water (ENVO:00002010), including | reverse complement strand
ATGTACATACCGAATCCTCCATTTATCACCTCACCCCATCCAACTCCACCACCATTATGGATACTGGTCCAAGTTGCTCCCCTGAATGAATCACCTACGAAGTTATGAATAGCCATGTCGGCAGTAAACATTGAACCATCCTTGATGTTGGCAGTTTCTCTGTAAGGACTATCTGTACCACCTACGTCATGGTGATCTCTGCCAAGGACGATTGGGGCGCTAATCTTGCCCTCGTTAATAGCCCGATTGAACGCTAGTGCGATCTGCAAACGACCTTTTTCATCTGCATACAAAATTCTAGCTTTACTACCTACTACCAAGTCGTGATTTTCGGCCTCCTCAATCCAACGAATGTTATCCTGGTATTGTGTTGAAATCTCTGGTTTGCAGTTTTCCGCTAATTGTTTCAAAACATTGGATGCGATATTATCTGAAATTCTCAAGTCTTCTGATGTTCCAGAAGTACAAACCCAACGGAATGGCCCGAAGCCATAATCAAAACACATCGGGCCCATAATATTCTCAACATACGAAGGATATCGAAATGAACCTTCGGAATCTAAGATATCTGCACCAGCCCTACTAGATTCTAGTAAAAACGCATTTCCATAATCCCAGAATATTGTACCACGTTCTGTTAATTTATTGACATATTGAACGTGTTTTCTGAGTGTCTTTTTCACCTCATTTTTGAATCCGTCAGGATCTTTGATAATCATCTCTCTACCATCTTCAAAAGATATCCCGATAGGCATATATCCACCCAACCATGGATTGTGTAGACTTGTTTGATCGCTCGCTAAATCAGGTGTGATATTCTGCTCAACAAGATATTCGAGTAGGTCCACTATGTTGCCGAGATAACCTATGGATATTGCCTCTTTATTCTCCACTGCTTGTTTGGATCGTGAAATCACTTTATCTAAGTCGTGGTATAATTCTGTTAACCAGCCCTGCTCATGCCTCTTATTAGCGGCTATGGGATCAATTTCTGCAATGACACAAACTGCTCCTGCGATGACTGCCGCTTTAGCCTGTGCTCCAGACATACCCCCTAATCCAGATGTAACGTACAATACGCCCCCAAGATTGGATTGATCCTCCAACGCAAGAAACTTTCTAGCCGCATTGAGTATTGTGATTGCAGTGCCGTGAACTATTCCTTGAGGGCCAATATACATGTATGATCCAGCGGTCATTTGACCATATTGAGAAACTCCGAGGGCATTCATACGTTCATAATCCACCTGAGATGAATAGTTCGGAATTACCATACCATTAGTTACTATTGCAGTAGGTGAATCCTTGGATGAGGGAAAGAGTCCCATTGGGTGGCCTGAATACATCACTAGTGTTTGATCGGCTTCCATATTAGTTAGGTAATGCATTGTTAGCAGGTATTGGGCCCAATTTTGGAACACCGAACCATTGGTTCCGTATGTGACTAATTCATGTGGAAATTGTGCTACACGCGGATCAAGATTATTTTGAATCATTAACATCATAGCCGCTGCTTCTGGAGTCTTTGCATCATATTCAGAAATTGGCCTAGCATACATTTCGTAATCTGGTCTAAATCTATACATGTAGATGTGACCATATTCTTTCAATTCTGTAAGAAATTCTTCGGCCAACTCTTGATGCCAATCTTTTGGAAAATATCTCAGTGCGTTCGAAACAGCAAGAACTTTCTCCGATTCACTCAATACTTGAGGTCGAATTGGGGCGTGGGGGACGGTTTCATCCAGGGGTGTTTTGTTTGGCAATGTCTTGGGTATTCCTTGGCCGAAATCTACCATATTTTCACCAACCTAGTCTATTTGTGTATATTTGGGTAATCTCACTCATAACTTGATTACATTCTTTGAGTAGATTGTGGGAAGCTGTTTTCAGAGAATCTATGTCGTCTCCTGAGAGATGATCTATGTTAATTCGAACGTTATATTCGGCCATTTTACATGCTGAAAATCCTAACTCCGCTGCTGAAGCTAAATCTGTTAGTGCATTTGCATTACATGTCTCCGATATATTCGATAACGTATTCATAAATTCCAGGCTAAATTTCATTGTTTCTAATGGTGCTTCGGCGGCTTTTATTGTAGCTTTCCTAATTGCGTTTGACCTGACATTAGACCCTTCATCATCTTTAGGTAATCTATACGCCTCCATGACCCCGTCAAAAGCCCTTGAATCATAATTTGCTAATGTTATGCATCTGGATATATTATTTTCAGATTGGCTTATTAAATTATTAGCCACGGTATGTCCATCAACCCATTTTTCGCTGTTTACAGTAAGTCGAGAAACCATAACCGAGAGGGAATGCGCATGAGCCAATGTCAATGCAGCAACAGAACCCCCTCCTGGTGTAGGATTTGACGATGATATAGAATTCAATATCTCCAAATATCCTTCATTCATTTTATTTCCTCTCTATAGCCCATTCTATAATATTCTCATATGGGTCAAATGATTCTAACCTATCTAACATCAAGCCCTCAATGGCGTTTTTTACAAGGGTATCAACGTCTTGTATGTTTGTATCAGAATAGTGATGACCCGCATCCATTATTGCTTGCAATGGTACTAATCCGACTAATTCACCAGCTACTGCCTGTAACCCTAATTGTGATGCTTCGAGCTTGATGGTCTCGGTTACTTCATGTAATCCTGTAACGGAATAATCTAACAAATTCATAGAAACTTGGGCAGTGTCTTCATTGTACATCCAACCAGCAGCTTGTAATTTTTCGAATACCCCAGGTATCCTTTGAATAACCCCGTTTTCGTCCCTTACAGTCTCACCATTGTCGTCTTTCACAACTATTCCACTAGTACGTATTTTGGACGCAATTGTATTGGCTTTGGTCTTATTTGCAGTGTTTAGATTCACATTGTAAGCGATTAGGAAATTTCTCGCCCCAGTGGCAGTAGCACCCATTGTTGGTTTGAACTTTGCAGGTCCGAAGTCTGGGATCCAATCTGGAGATAGAATTTTATCTTGTAATCCTTCATATTCTCCTTTACGTATATTCGGTAAACGAATCCTTGAAGGATGATTCGCTGAATTAGCATATAGAAATACAGGTAAAGAATGTTTATCGGATACTAATTTAGCATACCTATTGGATAAATCAATGCATTCTTCCATTGTTACACCTTTGATGGGAATAAATGGGACAACATCGACTGCACCCATCCTTGCATGTTCCCCGCAATGATTACGCATATCGATCAGTTCCAATGCTATCGCAGTACATTCTGTAACCGTCTGTAGGACCGATTCCGGTTCACCCACCATTGTCACAACAGTGCGATTGAAATCCCTCCCCATATCGATATCTAACAGAGTAACTGATTTGTTATCCAATATTGGCTGAATAATTGAATCGATAATGCCCTTGTTTTGTCCTTCACTGAAATTTGGTACACACTCAACAAGGCGCTGTTGCATCGCCTTGATGATGAAATTACCATTGATGAGCCTTGTCATTAACCATACAGACCCTCATGATTATTTCTCAGAGGATCTTTTCTATTGTCTTCAATAGTACTGAGCGCCAGAGAGAAGTCGGATTCAGTGACCGATTCTTGGCCCTCAGATATTGCTTTGATTCCGGCTTCCATGACCAACGCCTTCAATTCGGCACCACTAAATCCCTCTGTTTTATTTGCGATGTTTTTCAATTTTATGGATTTACCCAATGGCATACTATTTGTTAGGATTTTGAGGATTTTATTGCGCGCTGAACTGTCGGGTAGACCAATCTCGATTATTCTATCGAATCTACCCGGTCTAAGTAATGCCTTATCCAATAATTCTGGGCGGTTTGTAGCTGCTATAATTTTCACATTTTGAGTTGATTCAAAGCCATCCATTTCAGATAGTAATTGCATTAATGTTCTCTGAACTTCCCTATCCCCTGATGTTGATGAGTCCAATCTTTTTGAACCGATAGAATCTATTTCGTCAATGAAGATAATTGCCGGTGCTTTTTCTTTGGCCAAATCAAATAATTCTCTAACTAACCTACCACCTTCGCCTATGTATTTTTGAGCCAATTCGGAACCAACTAAACCTAGGAAAGTGGCTGATGTAGAATTTGCTATAGCCTTAGCCAGCATTGTCTTACCAGTACCTGGTGGGCCGGTTAACAGTACGCCTTTGGGAGGAGTTAGCCCCATTTGTTCAAAGGCCTCTGGTTTTGTTAATGGTAATTCTATTGCCTGTTTTATAGATAGAATTTCTTCCTCCATTCCTCCGATGTCGCTAAACGTTGTTTTTGGTTTTTCCACTATCTCACTTGTTGAGACAAGTGGGTCCCATCCATCACTTAGAACTTCTATAATGGCCAATGTATCTTGATTTAACGAAACTCTAGCTCCAGGCCTAAGTAACTCGCGATCAATTCTTGGATTAATTGAAACTTGAAAGATTGTTCCATTAGAACTTCGGACTATTGCTTCACTTTCTATTATATCTTGTATAAAACCGACAATAAATGGGGGCTCTTTCAAAATTCTTATTTCATCATCCAAACGAGTTACACGCTTTTTTAGTTGATTTACCTCATTTTCAAGAAAGAGTTTTTCGGTGAGGAGTTCTTGAGAATTTCTTGTCAGTTCATTTACAACTGCTCGTAATTCGATGATGTTCGGATTAACTGTATTTTGACCCCTGTCGTCCACTCCTGAATTTGAAGCCATTATCGTGTGATAATATCCTAATTGTTTTGACCTTTACGACGCAAAGGTATGATGACCTATTTGTCCTCCCAAAGAATATGGGCACCTGTGAGTTATGTGGGGCAGACAAGGTTTCCACCTACAAAACCACCACTTCTGGGGCTCGCGTAGATGCTTGTAATCGTTGTATAGAGAGATTGGGATTAACAAAGCCAATTCCTCCAGTCAATCAAAGATTATCGAATCCTAACCGAACTTCGGTTAGAATTTCTGGGGCCAACATTATGCATAAATCTGACAAAGAATTGGCTCCAGATTTTCACAAAAGAATCAAACAAGCCAGGGGAGATAAAGGCTGGGACCAAAGAGAATTTGCAAGAAGAATGAATGAGAGGCTAAACATAGTTCAAAGAATCGAAAATGGTAATCGTCCAACGGATGCATTAATCAAGAAGATTGAGAAGGTTTTAGATGTAGAATTATTAATTGAATCAACAGCTTCAAATTCCCGACAAACATCAAATCAAGGTTCTAGGAACATGACTATTGGTGATGCATATGAAGACCTTTTTTCAGGGAGGGAATGAGTTGAATGAAATTCCACTCCATGTAATTCATTTAAATCAAGACGATCCACGCAAATGCACTAGCCGGAAGTTATCAAAACGCGGTGGCTGTACCCTCCATACAAATCTGAGAAAATCACCAAAAAGAGGTTTGTTGTTAGATCCACTATCAGGGATTTTAGTCGGCCCTGATGATAAACAATCGATAGAACGCGGCTCTTCAATAGTCAGTTTAGATTGCTCATGGAAAGAGGTCGAGCCATCCTTGAAATTATTATACAATTCAACGAACTTGGAAGGGAGAACCTTACCTGTAGTATTGGCAGCTAATCCAGTATCTTGGGGAAAACCAGGAAGGTTATCTAATGTAGAAGCGTTTGCGGTTTGTTTAACGATTTTTGATAGGTGGGACCAAGCAAGAAAAATTATGTCTCCCTTCAAATTCGGGGACGAATTCTTTAGTCTAAATCAGCTCCCTTTGGAGGCATACTCACAAGCCAAATCGAATACAGAATTGGCAGAAATTCAATGGGAGTTTTTTGACAAGCCAGCCGGAGACTAACGTACACCAGAACCCGAATCGATGTCCGAATCAGTGGTTAAGAGTGTGACCTTTCCTTCAGAGTCTTCTGCGGCCAACATCATACCTTCAGACATGATTCCTCGTAACTTTCTAGGTTTGAGGTTGGCTACAAAGACGACTGATTTTCCAACAAGTTCATCGACAGCATAGTGAGATTTCAGGCCTGCGCAAACCGTTCTTGTTGAATCGGGACCATCCTCTATGGTAACTACGTACAATTTGTCTGCGTTTGGATGATTTTCCACATTGATAATTTTGCCAGTCTTCATTTCAACTTTCATAAAATCTTCGAATTCGATATATGCCCCCTCCTGAGTATCAGGGCTCGCTATGTCGGCTTCGTTCTTGAGTATTTCATCTAGGTCTAGTTTTGCAAACAGGGCTTTGGGTTTTTGTCCAGACCAGTTTAGGGATTTGTCAAATTGCAAAGCCGATTCCCACAATTGATCCCCTGCTTGGCCTTTTTCACCTAGAGATTTCCATAATTTTTCTGCTTGGAAAGGCATGAATGGAGCGGTTAAAATTGCCAATGATTGACAGGCTCTCCAGCATGCAGATAAGGAACTGAGTGAATTTGACCTCTGTTCTGAATCATCGTTATTCATATGAGCCCATGGTTCAGCATGTTGTAAGTAAGAATTCCCTGATTGAGCGATATTCATGATATGCCTAAGGGCTTCTTTGAATCTTTGTCGTTCCATTGAATCAATTGCAGATTCGATACAAACACGGATATGGTCATAAAATTCCTCATGTGCCTCATGGTTATCAAATTCTATTAATGGGTTGGAATCGCCCGATTGCAAACGATTCGTCAGCGTCAAAACTCTATGTACAAAGTTGCCATAATTCCCAATTAATTCATTATTCACACGTTCGACATAGTCTTCCCATCTAAAATCGGTATCGTGACCTTCAGGCATATTGATTGTTAGGTAATATCTCAATGAATCAGCATCGTATCTCTCAAGGAATGCAGGTAGCCAAATACCATGATTTCTTGATTTAGAAAATTGACCACCCTGAAGCATTAGATATTCATTAGCAGCTACATTATCCTCAATATGCAGTAGTTCATTTTGACTTCTTGAACGATTTAAACCCATCAAAATCGCGGGCCAAATAATTGTATGGAATGGAATGTTATCCTTACCCATGAAATAAATATGTTTGAGGGACTGACCTGGTTTATCTATCCACCAATTTTCCCATGCAGAATCTCCATCTGGATGACTAGAAGCAAACCTTTCAGACCAAATTCTTGCACAGGTGTAGTAACCCTGTACTGCTTCAAACCAAACATATACTCGTTTATTCGCCCACTCTTTGTCATCTATCGGAACATCAATTCCCCATTCCAAATCTCTAGTTACTGCTCGTGGCCTAAGCCCCATATTAAGCCAATTTTTGGTCATTGCTCGAACATTGGGTTTCCAAATATTTTGACGGTTGGACGAATGATTTTCTAATTCTGATTGGAACTCATTCAGTTGATAAAACAAATGTTCGGTATCCCGAATCTCTATCTTTGCATTTGGATTAGATTTAGACCTAGGTTTCTTCAGTTCATGTGCCTCGTATGTAGAACCACAAGAATCGCATTGATCTCCACGTGCGTCTTCATTACCGCAAATTGGGCAAGTTCCCAAAACATATCTATCAGGGAGGAATTTAACGACTCCCGATTCATTGATTTCGCAATATTGTTGCATTGTCTGTTTTTGTAATAGTTCTTCTTTCAATAGGTCTAGAAATATTTCTTGCACTATCTCCTTGTGTCTGTTATCGGTTGTACGATTATACAGAGCCCCACCGAATTCTACACCCCTAGAATCTATATTCTGGGTCCATGAACAACCTAAATCCGCCAGTGCTTTGGAATTTATCTTGTGAAATTCGTCTACAACAGCCTGTGGAGTAATACCTTGCTCTTCTGCTGTAACAGTTATCGGGGTGCCATGTTCATCGGAGCCACTACACATCAGAACTCTCCTGCCTCGTGCTCTTTCGTACTTGTATTGAATATCGGCGGGTAGGGAATTACCTGCCACATGACCGAGATGTAGGGGGCCATTAGCATAGGGCCATGCCATGAATATGGTTGTGTACTCCATTTCAACCACCATGGTACCTCACGAGAACGTTATCCTGTCGGACAGCATCATATTTATGTCTGCGTCGCTTCGAGTGGCTCCGGAGCACGTATTACTGTGACCTACAATATACGCATGTTCTATCCGGATTCTAATCAGAATCCAGAGGTGAGAAGCCCTTGAATCCCTGGACACTATTAACGCTATACGCTATTCTGGCGATCGGAGTATCATTCCTTTGCAGCATACTAGAAGCAGTTCTACTCTCTACAACGAGAGGGCACGTAGTAAGTATGACTGAATCCCATCCAAAAAGCAGTAAACTATGGATAGGATACAAAGATGACCCTGAAAAACCCCTTACTGCTATCCTTACTCTCAACACAATCGCCCACACGGTTGGCGCACTAGGAGTAGGTAGTCAGATCGCTAGAATTTACGCGGACGATACAGATTATGACTTGATTCACGGAGTTGCTTCTGCGATTCTAACATTAGGTGTGTTGTTATTTTCCGAGATTTTACCAAAAACTATTGGCACATTATATTGGAGAAAACTTACTGTTTCCTCTGGTTATATGCTTAGAATTTTAATTATCTCTTCTTGGATAATTGTTAGGCCAGTAGAAATTATTCGTTCAATGCTTCCTGCAGTAGAAAGCGAAACTGTAACCAGGGATGAGTTATCTGTATTGGCCGATATCGCAGAGGAATCAGATATCATAGAAGAAGACGAGGAACTGGTAATTCAAAACCTACTAAAGTTAAGAGATTTAGAAGTTCAAAAAATTATGACTCCTAGAGTTGTAGTAGTTCACGTTTCAGCATCTGAAACAGTTAGGGATGTTATGGACAGAATTCCCATTATGATTTACGGCAGAATGCCCGTTGTGGATGGCGAAATAGACAAGGTCACAGGATTGGTATTGCGCAGTGAGATTCTAAGAAAAGCGGCCGCGGATGAATTTGATACTAGGATGGCGGATATATCCCGAGAAGCCGTAACTTGCAGATACGATGATTCTGTCGATAAGGCATTAGATATCCTGTTAGAAAACAAATCACAGATTATGGTGGTTCGCGATGACTTTGGAGGCACTGTAGGTTTGGTTACTATGGAAGACGTCATTGAGACCTTGCTTGGTGTTGAGATTGTCGATGAGGAAGATCAGGACGCTATCGAAGAAGGAGCCGCTACTGAAGACCTCAGGGAACTAGCTATGATGCGTAATACCGATAGTGAAGAGTAGTAATCTCTCATTAGGGCGTATTACTTACTGTAACAACCACTAGTTCAATATGTATATACGTCAAGTACTTGTCAATCGTTTATGATCAAACAAATACCGCTAGGAAGTCAAGGGTTCGTTACCTCTGAACAGGGTTTAGGAATGATGTCAATAGGAATCACCATGGGTAGTCGTGATCTTTATGGCAAAAAAAATAATGTCTCGAAAAAGGGTGTAGCCGAATTAATTTCCAGAAGCATCACTTCTGGAATAACTCATTTTGATACGGCCCAAATTTATACCAATTTATCAGGGATGATGATTGGTTCTTGGTTTCCTTTGGCAAATTCATCAGAGAAGAGGATGAAACTTGGATTGTCTGAGAATGTTGGTAAATGGCAGGTCGCTACTAAAGTAATGAATTCAGGTTCAAAACAAGACGTGAAAAATGCATGCTATCGTTCTTTGAAAGATATGGGAATAAATTGTATTGACTTGTATTATCTCCATAGAATAGACCCTAACACTCCAATAGAGGTCATTATGGAAGCTATGCTAGAGTTAATTGATGAAGGGAAAATCAAGTACGTTGGTCTATCTGAAGCATCTCCCTCGACAATACGTAGAGCCCATTCCGTATGCCCAATAACTTGCGTCCAAATGGAATGGTCTCTGTATTCTAGAGAATTAGAAGATGAGATTGTACCACTGTGTGCAGAACTTGGTATTGGGATTGTAGCATATTCTCCGATGGGACGTGGTTTGCTAGCAGATACATCGTTGGAATTTGATGATTTTAGTCGTATGGATTTTAGAAAGATGGGGGGTGTAGAATATGCCTCAACGGAAGGTGAAAGAGATCTAGCTAGAGGATTAGAAGAATTAGCCAATAGCAAAGGTGTTCAATTAAGCGTCCTTAGTTTAGCTTGGGTTCACAAGAAAGGAAGGGATTCCCTAAATGGAGCTGGTGTCGTACCCATCCCCGGCACAGGAAACCCAAATCACATGGAACAAAACTCAACAGCGGTGGAACTTTCGTACAAGCTAACCGATGAAGATATGCGAGAAATAGAAAATTGCGTGCCTAGAGGAACTATGGCAGGACTCTCGCGCTATGGTGGAGCAATGGGCAAGCGAGTCTTCACACTAGAGGAAAACATCACTCTCCAAGAATGGAATAAAAGAAATCAGTGATTATGAACCTAGTATTCAAAATAACCCAAATAGTTAGATTATTCTGAACTTTCTTGCTCATCAAGGAATCCTTTTGATTCAGTCCAATCACTTACACTTTCTAGCCGCTTAAGCCATCCCTTTGTTTGTTTAGACTTTGTAGTTCGAACTAGCCAAACTCCACCAAATATTGTGTCCCAAAGACCTAAGTCTCCTCGTATTCTATACATTATGTAATCAATTAAAGGTGGAATGAGACATAGAAAACCTATGGCAGAAAATATTTGTGAGAAGGTAGATTTACCTAATGATCCGTTTGCCATAACAAGTAAAACCGTGAATACTCCGAATAAAACGAATATGGTAGTCATACCTTTGATGGCTAAATAAATTGAGAAAGGTGGTTCGCCTCTTGAGTTGATGTACTGCGTTCGACTTATCCAATTACCCACGGTCCTTTTTCCGGCGTAGGTGGGCATGAATCCCAAATTAAATGATATTAGCCCGATACCAAGTATGACGATAATCGTCGGGTTGAAGTTCGAACCCCATGCAGATATCCCAATTAGTGGTATTGTCCAACCGTAACTTATGGCAAAATCAAATATTCTACGAGTAACTTTTTGCCCTGTTGTCGCCAGTTCAAAACCTTCAGGCAGTTCTTTCTTGACTCTAGGGGCCCTCGGTTTCTTTTCCTTAGGTGGTTTAACTTTCTTCGGCTTTTTTGCTGCCTTTTTAGTATTCTTTACCGGCGGTTCTTTTACAGGCTCTTTCTTAGGTTTTACAACCTTAGTTTCTGGAGGTTTTTCTTCAGCCTCTATGTTACTGGCTTTTTCTAATAATCCCATTTTTTTCCCTCATTATATTCGGTCAAGCACTGTAGATTGCACCCATTGATTGGAAGATTGTGAACCCAGGGGATTCGACGAATTCATTTATCTTGTCGTCAGGTAAATCTCCAAGAACGCGATTTATCATCAAGAAGAACTCCTTTCGGACCTCTTCATCCGACTCCGTAGGATTGTTACCAACGGATTGGAATAATGCAAAATCATCTGATTCAATGAAGTTATTTACGAAATCATCAGGCATACTACCCAACAAGTCATTTACAACAATAAAGAATTCATTAAATTGGTCAGTTGCCTCGATTTCCTCCGTTAACGGCTCGGATTCTTCGTAAGATTCTTCTTCTTCCTCAAATTCTGTTTCCGGAGCAGAGATAAGTTCAACCGTGGGTTTGATATTGCGCATCTCAGCTTGTTGCTTTTTTCTTAGAACGATAATTTCCCTATCTAATTCAGACCCGAATCTATCTGAAAATCGGTCCATTAGAGTTCCAACTTCACCAGTGGCTATTCTGTCGATATGCCCATACATTTGATCTCTTTTATCAGTAGATAAGGCTGGGTTTTCTTGTTTACGTTTGGCCCAAGCCGAATTAAAATCTTCGTCCAAATTGGATTCTTGTTCTGTAGCGGCTGTGTTTGAGTCATTTACGACATCAATACCAGGAGGGGGGGGAGGGCTAGGTAGTGGAGGTGTGTCGGAGAATTGAGTATCTAATTCACTTGGTTGAGGTGGAGGCATAGTAAGACCAGGAGGTGGAGGTGGAAGCGGTAAATCATCCATCGTTTCCTCATCTTCTTCGGACAAGCGTACACCCCAGCAGGTCGATGTCCAATGAACCCACTATTCAACATTCTGTGGTTTAGAGCATAGAATCTTTGACTCAGGGACCGACTCTTTCAGCCCAACCCTTGAGGCTTAAGAATACAGACATAGCCTCACTAACTTCGAATATATCCCCTGTGGAACCTGAAATTTCGTTATTTTGGAGACTAGCGGTCACATCATCTTTGATTAACCGAATCTCAGACTTTTCGGAACCTGAAAAGGCTACCGCTTCTAACAATGGATTGAATGGATTTGAGCCATCTGGATCTAATCTCTCAAAGGGAACTTCGGTTACGCGTAGACCACATTTTCCATGAAGACTTCCTAAATGTCGGATAACCCGTTTGATATCTACGGTGACATTTTCATCGGTTTCCCCGGCTGTACCTAGGACTACAGATTTGTCAAGTTTAACCAACTCCCAAAAAATGCTGGTTTCCTTGCCGAAGACCGCTAAATTGTGATCTGCCTTTAGTCTCTCTATTCTTTCTTCAGATAATACAGATTCGGCTAGAGAAATAATTCGATTTTTACTAGTTCCTCGTTGTGAATTAATAGCATTACTTCTATTCAATAATTGATGAAATTCATCTAAAATTTGTCGATATCCTGTGGATTTTTCACCAACAATTCTTAGTTTATCTAAGACACTTTGAGTACCAATTTCTATTCTATCTCGCCACCCACTGTTAGGCCCAGATAATATTGTATTAACTTCCAAACCTTCGCCCCGAATGTACGACACGATTTCTCTTCTTGCGTTTGAGTCTAAACCCATCAAACTTGGGTCCCTAACATGAATATGGAATCCTCTGTGCCCTGAAAATGTGAATTGCGCAAATTCCCTTTTCATATCGAATTCCGGTTCTAAAAAATCATTCCATAAACTCCAAGCTTGTTCTTGAATTAATGCGATCATGGATGGAAAATCCGCGTCAGACACACCAGGTAAATGGTCACCGTCTAAATCGAAGATAAGGTCAGCGCCTAACCATTCTTTATCGAGCATTTTTCTCTCCATTGGTTTACGATAGTATGCAGTACTGTGAAACGATGAGTGAGGTCCTCTTTGTTGTAAATATGACAATAATGAATCCTCTGAGGTAAAGCCACGATGCCGGTCTACTGGTTTATCCCCCCAATGGATAAACATCCATTCCCTGTTCCTCAACCGAGGTGGAGTCCATAGATCATTGACTGTTAAACTGGCATAATACCTTGAGAAGCGAAGCGCAAACCGACTCCATCCTCGAGACACAATAATTCGACAACGAAGGAGGCTGATGAAGTCAACGCAAAGATGGTGTCAATCCAGATTCAAATCCTGAACTTCTTTTCCATCTGTTGACGGCGCCGCTCCCGTTTTTTCAACATAAGCCTCTATACACAAATATTCACCGTCCAATACGATGGCTTCTCCGAATGTGAGTGCTTTACCAGTTACGGCACAAACCGGCCCTAATTGACCTGAGGCGGTGGATAGTTTGGAGGGGTCTGGCATATTCTATTCCAAGAGTAATTGCTTCTTGATACTTACTTAGAATCTGATTGCGGAATACAAGTGATTTTTTACTAGAGAGAGATGCCGTTGGCTATGGAAACGCAGGATATCCACATCCGAATAGGGCATTCCCCAGATCCTGACGACGCATTCATGTTTCATGCTCTAACAACAGGAGCAATGGAAACACCTGGGCGACGTTACGAGCATGTATTGTTAGATATTCAAACTCTGAATGAAAAAGCGCTTAACTCAGAATACGAAATTTCCGCAGTAAGCATACATTCATTCCCGAAAATAATTAAAAATTATGCATTAATGAATTGTGGAGCATCGATGGGCGAGGGCTATGGACCTATGCTGATAGGGAACGAGCAATTGACTTCCCAAGAGGCTAAATCACGTAAAATCGCAATTCCAGGGTTGGATACCTCGGCCTATCTCGCCCTAAGACTAGCTTGGGGCGAGGTAGAAGTCGAAGTAGTCCCGTTCGACGAAATTTTACCTGCTGTTGCAGAAGGAATATATGATGTCGGTTTAATTATTCATGAAGGTCAGCTAACATGGAAAGATGAAGGCGTATACCTAATCCAAGACTTGGGTGTATGGTGGAACGAAAAGACCGGTTTACCATTACCTTTGGGAGGTAATGTGGTTCGCCGTGACTTAGGCGAAGAACTCTGTAATTTATTGGCAAACGATGTTAAGAAATCTATAGAGCATTCACTAAATGACCCTGGAACTGCCTTAGAATTTGCCAAACTGTGGGGCAGAGGAATTGATGATGAGACAAACAAAGAGTTTGTACAGATGTATGTAAATTCACGTACGCTTGATTATGGCCAGGAAGGTAGGGATGCGGTACGTTTATTTTTGAAAGAAGGACAAAAAATAGGCTTAATTGATGCCGGATTAGACACTGATGCCATTGAATTTATCGGGGTGAATGAAAATGACTGAAGACATACCTGAGAGGTCCGAGTTTGATTCGGTTGATCCAGCGCCACCTAGCAGTGAACGTAGTGTGGCAGATTTGCGTACGATCCTATGTAATGAGAACGAAAAGATGTTCCAAAGGATGAGGGCATTGTTCGCATTGCGCAACATTGGTGGCACGGATTCCGTCGATGCATTGGCAGCAGCCTATGATTCGAAATCCGCTTTATTGAAACACGAAATAGCCTATGTTATGGGACAGATGCAAGATCCCCATGCTGTTCCTCACTTAATAGACAGATTAGAAGATGGAGAAGAAGATGTAATGGTCCGACACGAAGCTGCTGAAGCATTAGGGGCTATTGGAGATAGGACTGCATTAGACGTGCTAGAAAGATTCGTTGATGATGATGAAGTAGTGATTGCAGAATCGTGTGAAGTAGCACTAGACTTGCTGGAATGGGTGGCAAGTAAACGGTTGGATTATTCAGAATAATTACTCAATTTAGCCCAAACCGGTTGTTCTTCCAATTTGCACACTTCTTTCAAGAATAGGAGCAAACCATCGGTTGAATTAGCATCTAGAGTATTTCTCACTTCATTGTCGAAATAGTATTCCATCCTATTTTTGTCGATACCGGTTTGCTGGGTGGAATTTGCGATCACCTGGCTTTTCCAGTTAGAATCGGTATTGAATGCCTGATAATTGAGGGTCAAATCATTGTGTATCTCAGCAATTTGTTCTAACGGGGCATCCTTTCTGCAGGCAAATACACCAAAGACCATCGGAAGGCCAGTAACCTTGGTCCATTCTCCTCCTAAATCTAGAGAAACTAAATCAGGATACTGCGAGGCGGCGGAAAGAGCTCTATCGCCAATTAACAACGCCCCATCACATAGTTCTAACATAGAATTTAGATCAGGACCGGTCTCTACACATTTGGGGTCCAATCCACGATGTTTTAACAACCAACGAAGTAGCACCTTAGAGGTTGAGGAATCTGAAGGCAACGCAATATCACGCATTTGATCTATATCCCTTGACCCAAATAGAATAACTGAACCTACTGCACCCATCGCTACTATTCCTAGGTCTGGTAGTAACATTAGTTTGTCTGAATGTTTAGCGAAATCCGCGGTAGGAATTGGAGCGGTTAGACAATCTTTGCGAAGGACATGGCCGGTCAGCCATGCAGGTGGAGCGGACAATACAGACCAACGTTCATCTAAGCCATAAAAAAGTGGATCGCAATTCGTGAAGGCTACCCTGCCAACGACGTTAGTCCACGACATATTATTCACATCTAATTGAGCAGAGGCAAACTGTTAATCTCATGTTTTTGTGGCCGAATAATTGCAAAATTTGAATATATTGAATTTCTTCTTACGGATAATTGGTTGGTGTCCTCAATTAGATTCACTAAATCATCTACTTGGGAATCCAAGGGAGTAGTACTTCCGGCTGAGTGCATAATTTCTTCATGGCCTACAGTGCCATCAATATCATCTGCTCCTGATATTAATGCCATTTGTGCTACATTATCTCCAATATTCATTCGATAGGCCTTGATATGTGGTATGTTATCTAACATCAAACGAGAAATAGCAATTGTTCGTAAAATCTCGTTAGAAGTCGCCAATTGAGCTTCGGGGAGCCTAGTGTAATCTGGTAAAAATGGATAGGGAACAAAACATTGGAATCCATTAGTTTCATCCTGTAGTTCTCTGAGTAATTCTAGATGAGTTATCCTGTCTTCGATTGATTCTATAGTTCCAAAAAGCATTGTACAATTAGTGGGAATCCCTAATCCATGAGCTTCCTTGTGTATCTCTAAGTATTCACTACTGGTTTCTTTCCCTCGACAGATTCTATCACGAACCTTGTCAACAAGAATTTCAGCTCCGCCGCCTGGTATAGAATCTAAACCAGAAGATTGTAGTTTCTTGAGAGTTTCATGAACGGTCAGATTTGATCTTTTTGCCAGATGTTTAATCTCAACTGCTGTCAGAGACTTGATGTGAATATGTGGGAATTTCTTTTTCGCACTACTATACAATTCTTGATAGTGTTCGATGGTCCAAGTGGGGTGTAATCCACCTACTGAATGGACCTCATCTATTTTGTCAGAATAGGGTTCAATTCGATGTATATATTCATCAACACTCAATTCATAAGCGTCAGAATGTCTTGGGCCCTTTCTGAATGCGCAAAATCTGCAGGCCAATACGCAAATGTTTGTTGTGTTTACATGGAGATTTTGGTTGAAAAATATTTGATTGTCAAATCGAGCTTGTTTCACCATATTAGCGAGCGAAAAAATGGCGTTAAGGTCTGCCATGCTGTATATTTCAACGCCTTGATTTCTGGTAATCCTACCATTTAGAATTAATGATTCTAGTGCTTCAGTTAATATGGAATTGGAAGATACAGTAGTTGGAACTCGCATCGATTTGAGATTACTTCGCCAATCTTTGTGCCCACCAAGAGGCGCTGGGGTCTCTACCATGGGCCTGTTCACAAAACGCCCCAATAATTCGCCCATATTCAATCCATCTATAATTTGATGATAAATGGAGGCTGGAAATCATCAAAGGCCCTTTTGATTAGCGACAACCGTGGAACGAACTGAAGTATCTGTTCAAAGTTTAGAGAAAGTGGCAAAAAATTGCCGGAGGTCAATAGTTGACATGATACACAAAGCAGGTGCAGGACATCCAGGTGGGTCTTTGTCAGCAATCGATCTAATTGTCGCACTATATGGTACTCAATTAAATGTAGATTCAAATAATCCAGATTCAAGCCAAAGAGACCGATTTATTATGAGTAAAGG
>CENF01031072.1_pt1 | contig 17370 bp, 17 predicted proteins | sample 361291 | NCBI WGS metagenome assembly CENF01 (sample SAMEA2619399, study PRJEB7988) | marine metagenome | isolation source: saline water (ENVO:00002010), including | reverse complement strand
GAAATAAAATTATGAGATAATCCAATGGTATGTCCAATTTCGTGTGCTACTAATTGCCTTACTCTAGAAAGAGCTAATTCACGCATATGATTTGGTATTTTATCTCCGTTTTTATAAGGTGCAAGTAAACCTGTGGCAATTAAATAATCTTGTCTTAATCTTAATGAACCTAATGAAACATTGCCTTTGATAATCTCTCCAGTTCTTGGATCATCTATAGAACTTCCATAAGACCAACCTCTTGTAGCACGATGGACCCAATGAATCATATTATAACGAGCATCCATAGGATGGGCACCATCTGGAAGTATTTTAACCTGAAATGCATCCTTATAACCAGCAGCTTCAAAAGCTTGATTCCACCAAAGACCACTTTCTAGCATTGCAGTTTTTACTGGTTCTGGTACACCTGGATCAACGTAGTAAATAATAGGTTCTATAGCTTCGCTTTTTCTTGAGCGAGGATTCTTTTTTTCTAAACGATGTCGCCTAATATATTTTATATAAATTGATTCATCTAAAGGTACAGCATAATCTTGAAATGAAATAGCTCCATAACCTGCTCTAGGATCATGCTCTCGTGGTTTATAGTTATTATCTGGCAATTCTAAGAAAGAATGATGAATTCGCATTGTAATTGCATTTGGAGTAGGTGTTACTTGTCTTACAAAGCTCCCTGGATTAGTTCCTGTGTATGTCATAAGAGCTTCTACTTCAGTATTTTTTGGAAAATTCATTGTTGCTGGTAGATGAATAGCAGACCGGCTTTTATCTACTTTATAATTACCCATTTTTTGTCTTTTTAATCTGCTAACAATTCCATGGGCATCATTTAAAAAGAAATCTGTAGCATCTACTAATACTTTTCCATTTTCTTCTTCCTCAACTTTAAAACCCCAGATAGTTGATTTAGCAAATCCATCTGCAACTGAGGCTTTTTCTTTTTCATCATCAGTATTTGCACGATAACGATAATTAGGCTGTATTAATAAAATTTTTGGTCCAATACGATGAAAATAAACTATTCTACTATTTCCTAGCTGTCCACGATCCAGTCCAACGTCATTTGAACCCATTCCTGCCATAAGTGAGTTAACATAAAGAAATTCTTGATCAAAATCTGAAATTTCTAACCATAGTTTTCCAGATTTATTGTCCCAGAACATATTTAAATAGCCATCCATTTTTTTCATGGATTTAGTTTTTTCAGTAATGGAATTAGAATAAATAAAACCAAAAATAGAAATAAATAAAATAATCTTCTTCATAATTAGCTCCTCATTGTGGAATCAATTTAAATGAGAGGAGATTAATGAAACAGAAAAAAGTTTCACATTAATTTTGTCAAAATATTGTTTCTGATTAGATTAAATAAACATTATGATGAAAAAAATTATACTATTATTTCTTATCATTAGCTGTAATTCTATCTCAAATAAAAAGCGTGAAGTTATTATGATAACTGATGTGCAAATACCATTTGTATGGATTCCTAGTGGATCGTTTAAAATGGGAAGCAACGATTTAATGGCTCGAAAAGATGAGAAGCCTGTTCATAAAATCATTTTAGATGGGTTCTGGATGTCTGAAACTCCTATAACAAACATCCAATTTGCAGCATTTATTAATAAGAGTGGATACAAGACGACGGCAGAAATTGCACCAACAATAGAACAAGTTATTAGCCAACTACCGTTGGGAACACCGCTTCCAAAAAAAGAAATGTTAGTTCCTGGTTCTTTAACCTTTAAGAATGATTCAATACCTGCAAATACAAACTCAAATATTAAATGGTGGCAATGGTCTGTAAATTCAGATTGGCGTCATCCTTATGGAGAAAATTCATCGATAAAAGGGATGGATGATCACCCGGTTGTTCATATTTCTTGGTTTGATGCAATGGCTTTTTCAGAATGGGCTAACATGAGTTTACCTACTGAAGCACAATGGGAATATGCGGCCAAAAAAGGGGAGGAGACCAATACCAGAGAAATGAATATTTGGCAGGGTATATTCCCCATTAATAATCTTGGATCAGATGGTTATCAAAAGACCAATCCTGTTTATGCTTATAAACCAAATAAAATTGGTCTTTATGATATGGCAGGTAATATTTGGGAATGGGTTGCAGATTGGTATCGGCCGGATACTTATTCTATGAATAATAGACAAAAAAACCCAATAGGTCCATTCTCTAGTTATGACCCTTTAGAACCAAATGTTCCTAAACGTGTTACACGAGGTGGTTCTTTTCTATGTAGTGATCAGTATTGCGCAGGTTATCGTACATCTGCACGAATGCGCACTAGTCCTGATACTAGTTTAGAACATACAGGGTTTCGTGTTGTTATGAGTGAAGTTCAGATGAAGAAATATATTAATTAGAGCTGTCTTCCCAAGCAGGGCAAATAAAATTTTTGTAATCACACCAGTCACAGTGGCGACCAGTTAAAGGAGAAAATTCACGGTTTTTAATTCCTTGAGCTACTGCTTTTATTTCTTCTTCCTTCTCTAATAATTCTTCTGGTTCAAAATGATGTGACTTTAATGGTTTTTCTTCTTCTCTTAAAAAATATAAATTAGCTGATTCAGGAAGCCCTCCCAATTTAGCATCATCAGATTGTTCTAAATACATGGAGTAAATGGCTAATTGCATGCTAGATTTTGCTGAAGAAGTAGTGGAACTGGTCTTATAATCGACTACATGATTGCCACTTTCTGTTTTATCAATTCGATCAATAGCGCCAGTAACTTTGATATCATCAATAGAGAAACTAAACTTTTCTTCTCTTGCAATAACGTTTGGCGGAGATTCTTTAAAACTGCTGAAATATCGTTTAAATATTTCATTACCTTGAAGTTTAAATTCTTTTTCCTGGTCAGAATAAAAGAAGCCGCTACTGTCCCATTCCTCTTCTAATAATTGCAAAAGACGATTTTCTGATTTTTCTTCTGATGGATCATGGAAACGTTGAAGGGCGCGATGAATAATGTTTCCAAATACTAATTGAGGTTTACTTTGGGATTCAGGTATCGAATCGATTCGTCCTAATCGATATTTCATTGGACAGGATTGATAAGTTTCTATTGAGCTGGCAGATAAATAAAGTTGATTTGGAGCAGAAGGTTGAAATACACCCTTAAGATCTTTTTTTAGTTCTATTTCCCATTGGGAATCCCCCCATTCAATATCTAACTCATTATCTAAAGCGTGAATCCTTTGAATGGTATTGATTAAATTTTCAATTTGTTCAAATTGGTTTTGAATCAATGCTTTTTGTAGTTGTTGTTCGTATTTGGTTCGTAAAATAGAATAAGGCTGAGAAGTATGATTTAATTCATCCATTTCAATGATCTCCATTAATTCTGGTTTTAATTCTTTTATAAAAGGTGAGGTTGCTCGCTTAGGGGCTAATAGAAATAATTTTTGCTGTGCTCTTGTCACTGCCACATAAAAAAGCCGTCGCTCTTCTTCTTTATGATATTCTTTTGAAGAAAGTTCAGTATTCTTTAGATAATCAAGCCATTCGTCAGGGGGGCGATCAATTTTTTTCTGCGAACGATAATTTAGCGGGAAACTAGCAGAACGATTATAGGGAATGAATACTACAGGAAATTCAGCACCCTTAACAGCATGAATTGTTTGAACGGTAACAGCATTGAAAGCTTGTTGGTCTTCAGGGAAGGATGCAAAAATTTTCCCTGAAACCATTAGGGATTCTATAAATATATTAAAGTCTTTTAACTTATTTTGTTTAAGATTTCGTCGTGAAAATTCTTGCGCTTTTTGGATAAATTTTCCTGTATTCATCAATGCCACCTGATCTTCAAAAGTATAGTTTTGGTTATATGGTTTTAATAATCTAGTTTTTTCTAATATTGAATTGATGACTTCTTCAGCTGATTGAGATTTAGGATGTTCACGTAATGAAAGTATGGATTTACACAGATTTTTTAACCCATTAATGGAACTCGATTCAAAGTGAACTAATGCATATTCTAAACGGGAGGATGAATCTTTGATCTCAAATTGACTAAAGAATTCTATCACATCCTGGTCTGAGCAAAATTTGGAGAGTAATCGATAAAAACCAATATCTTTATATTTTCCGCCACCAATTACTTGGCACCAACTATTTAAATCTTTTACTGATGGGATATCAAAGAAACGCGGAAAACGAGCCTGAACTGGAATGCCGTAAGATTGCAGGTAAGTAGTTAGGCTTGTAGCTTGTCCTTGTGTACGACAAAGAATAGCAATATCATTAAATAATTTACCTTCATTTGTAAGTTTGTTGATTTTCTCAAAAATAAATTGATTTTGATTATCTTTTAATCCATAAAATAAAGTGGGCTTTGAATTTGCATTTCCTTTAAATGATTGAAGTGATTTTTCAACACGATCCACATTATTTATAATACTTGAATTAGCTACGTTTAAAATTTCTTGATTTGATCTAAAATTTTCTTCTAAAGCAATCTCCAAATAATTTGAATGATTATTGTATCGCTTCCTGAATAAATGAATATTGTGAATACTAGCACCTCGAAAACTATAAATGACTTGATCTTCATCTCCAACCACAGTGATTTGATGTTTTTTTTGTGCAATTAAACCAATTATTTCATTGAGAGCAAAGTTGTTATCTTGAAATTCATCAATAATAAGATGTTGATATTGAGACTGAACTTTTTGAAGTATAGTTTCATTTGAATTTAATAGTTGATATGCTGAACTAATCATATCTCCATAGTCAACCACATTCATACTTTCTTTCCATTCTTGGAAAATTGGATATATTCTTTTTAAATCTGATAATTGTGCACATTTTTCAGGGTCTAGCGATTTAAGATCTATAGATTTACTATTGATTTCTATTAGCTCATCTCTTGTTCTGTTAAAAAAAGGAATAAAACTGTTTGTTACTGCTTGAATAGGGTGTTGTGGGAATTCCCTAGATTTAAATGGTCCTAATTCATCAAATCGATTTAAAAGTAAAAATGCTGCTTCACTTTCTTCTAATAGTATTGGTGTTGCACCAGAAGGTTTAAAGTCTTTTACTAAATTAAAACAAAATGCATGAAAAGTAGAGACCGTCATTTGTTCGGCACTTTGCCCAATGACATCAATAATTCTATCTTTTAACTCTCTTGCAGCTTTTTCAGTATATGTAATGGCAAGAATAGATTTAGGATCTGTTTTATAATTTTGAATTAAATAGATAATTCTATGAATTAGTGTTGTTGTTTTTCCAGTACCTGCTCCAGCTAAAATCATTATAGGTGCGGGAGGATGGGTTATTGCTTTATGTTGAGTTATATTAGCTTTAAATTTTCCATGTGTATATGGCATAGTCTAAATTAGGGATACATTAGATTTGATAAAAAATATTTCGTCGATAGTCGATAATTAAATTATTTTATTGAAACATTTTAACTTTTTGTTCATTGAAGTATCTAATAATACGAATGAAACAATTTTATCAACTTTGAAAATGGAAAATTAAAAATGAAAAAAATATTCTTGCCAATATCAATGTTTTTATTTCTAGCAGTAGGGTGTGATAATCCTATGCTATCAAAATCAACTGATTTTGATAGTGAAGAATTACAAGCATTGTCATATGAATTGTCTTCTGATCTGGGTTTAAGTCAATCTTCAACAGATGATTTAAATGATATTTTAAAAAGACATGGACAAAAAGGTAAACACAAAGTACCAGGTTTTTTATGGAAAGTTGCAGGTGAATTAGCTGTTAGTTTATCCGATGAAGAAAAAGCAGTTCTTTTTGAAAAAATGGACGAGAAGGAGATTCCTCTTTTTGGTGGAAATAATAAAAAAGGCCCAAAAAATAAAAAGTCTAAGAAAAAGAATGGTTTTAATGGAATCATTAAAGTTTTAAATGAAGATCAAAAAGTAATATTTAAAGAAATTTTATCTTCCTATAAAGAAAAATTCAAAGCGATACATTCACAAGTTAAGGATGGAACACTATCAAAAGATGATGCCAAAACCCAATTAGAGCCATTAAGAGAAGCAATGAAAGCAGAAATTGATGCTCTAATGACAGATGATCAAAAAGCACTAATGGAACAGAACCAGGCTGATAAAAAAGCTAAACGCCAAGCTTATAAGGATTCAACTCGAGCTGTAAAAATAGACGTTTTAGATATGACCTCCGATCAAATAGTATTATTTGAGTCTATTAATGAAGAAACGCGTGAAGCATCTAAGGCTTTGTTTTTACAATCAAAGAATGGTGAAATTGATCGTGAATCTTTTCGAGCAGCACTTAAGAATTTGTTTTCAGATAGAAATGAAAAACTTGAAGCGTTGTTTACCGCAGGACAACTTGAAATAATTAAAATACATAAAGCCTTAGAGTTGCGAATGAAGAAACATAAAGGCCAAAAAGGTAAAAAGGATGGTGGATCAAAAAAACGTGGTGGTCGTAAAGGTAAAAAAGGCTAAAAATATTAAATAAAGTACTTATAAAGGGCTGTTAATTAAAAAATAACAGCCCTTCATATTAACATTGAATTATCTTTAATTTTATCATTATTAAAAACTAAAAATTTTAAAAAATATTATGAATATTAACATAAATGGAAAGATTATGAAAAAAATATCTCTATTAATCACATTATCTCTCTTTGCTATGATTGGTTGTGAAAACTTATCGAAAGATGACATAACTGTAATTGATCCAGAGCTTCAAGGCTTCTCAGATGGTCTAAACGATGATATAGGCCTTAGCAAAAGTAGTATTAATGCATTTAATGATGCCTTAAATCGTCATGGAAAAAAAGGAAAGCATCGAAGTGACCCTGCTTTTTTATGGAAGGTATCCGCAGAAATGCAGAGTGAACTTTCAGATGAAGAGAAATCTAAATTATTTGGGTGGATGGATGATAACTCCACACCTTATTTATTTGCTGCAGATATGGGTCCAAAAGGTTCTAGAGGACCTAAAGATGATAAAGGTAAAAAACATTTAGATCTTAGAATACTCTTTACATTGTTGGATGAGTCTCAAGCAATTGCTCTAAAAGCTATTATGGAATCCTATGAAACAAAAATGGATGAAGTAATGAGAAAAGCCAAAGATGGTACCTTAGATAGGGATTCTGCTAAGGCGGAGTTAGAAGCTTTAGAAGTAGCCATGCAAGCTGAAGTTGAAGCTCTATTAACAGATGAGCAAAAACAAAAACTTGATGAAATGCATCTTGAGATGAAACAAAAAATGGAAGAAATGAAACAAGCTGCTCATGATGCAATGGTTAAAGCCTTATCTATGACGTCAATTCAAGAAGATGGCTTGACTTCTATCAATAAAGAATCCGGTGAAGCACAAAAAGCATTAATGGAAAAAGCAAAAGCTGAAGAACTGACCAGAGATGAAATCCATGAAGCTCTTAAAGCTTTATTTGCTGAAAGAAATAGTAAAATTGATGCTCTATTTGATGACACTCAAATGGAAATCATTAAAATCTATACGGCTCTAGTTATGCAGTATTCAAAGCATTGTGGTGATAGAAAAAAAGATGGTACCGGTGATAAGCGATAATATTTTTCTATTATAAATAACTTAAAAGGCTATTTCTAACATTATAGAGATAGCCTTTTTTTTATTTTTTAACTTTTTATATCCAGCTGCGTCTAAATAGAAAATGCATGAAATCAGACAAAGAACTAATAAAAGATTTTCAAGGTGGCAATGAAGATGCTTTCAACATCTTGGTTAAAAGACACTTACCTGACACCTACGGATTTTTTATCAAATTCACATCAGATACTGTTGAAGCGGAAGATTTGGCTCAAGATGTTTTTATTAAAATGTATAAAGCGCTTAAAAAGTTTAGATTTGAGTCAGAATTTAAGACATACTTATTTAGAGCTAATATCAATATGTCGAATACGTATCTCAGACGTAACAAATGGCGAAACCTACTCCACTTGGACCAGATATCTGAACCAGCATATTTGGATACATCTCAGGAAGATGAATGGAGGAGAAAAGAGCTATGGAATGCCATTAGTAAGCTACCAAGCAAGCAAAGGAAAGTGGTCACTATGAGAATAGGACAAGATATGGCATTTAAAGAGATCGCATTAGTAATGGGAATTAGTGAAAATTCTGCTAAAGTCAGTTACCATCATGCAAAAAGTACCTTAAAAGATATGGTTGATTCGTAAAATGAACTTTGAACAACAGATTAAAGAAATGACTAATTCTAATATTAATTCAATAAATGAAAATATTTTTTTAGAAAAACTTCATTCTGAAAGAAAAAGACGAGATTTAAAAACTAATCGAATTCTAAATGGCCTATCTGCAGGAATATTAGTTTTATTCCTTAGCTGGTCATCATTTAGTCAGCTTACAGATGATCCTACGGTATATGCCTCAATTGATTTACAACCACTGGAATTGATGGATCTTGAAACTGAGAGCTATGTATATGAACTTACTGATTATTTACTTGAGACTAGTGATGATATGTGGGAAACATTAGCTTTTTTAGATGAAATAAATTTTGAGATTTTTGATACAAAGAATAATGGAGGTTTAGAATGAAAAAAACCGTTATATCGTTAACTTTACTAATATGCTGTAATCTTTTTGCACAGCCAGGGAAATCAAAAGGTCCTGGTGGTCAATATAGCGAGAGAATGGAAATGATGTTGATATGGAAATTAACTGATGAATTAGAGCTAACAGAAGATCAAGCAGAAAACTTTTTTCCACTAATGCGTTCTCATCAAAAAGATGTTATGGAGATAAGAAGACAAGAAAAACTAATGTTTGAGCCAATGTATGATAAAATTAAAAGTGATGATAAAATTAATCAGTCAGAGGTTAATAATTTATTAAACGAAATTAGTGCAATTGATAAGAAGAAAAGTAAAACAAGAATTGATTTTATTGAAAGATCTGGTAGTGTACTAGAACCTGATCAACAATTAAAGCTTTTAATGTTTGAGCCTAAAATGAAGAGCCAAGTTCAAAGAGATATAAGAGAAAGATTTAAGCCGTCTAAGCGTGGTGGAAAGAAAAAAGGAAGACGTTAATTTCAACTTACTCTTTTAAAGCATATTTATTTAAAAAACCTCGCACAAGCGGGGTTTTTTTGTTTTATATGGATAGAAATTCCAAGCTAAATTTCGTTCATAAAATAAGAAAATAATGAATAAGATATATAACTTTAGTGCTGGACCAGCCGTTTTAAATCAATCTGTTTTAAAAGCAATGTCTGAAGCCTCTATAGATTATTTAGGTAGTGGTATCAGTCTAATGGAAATGAGCCATCGTTCTGAACTAGTTATGGAGATGGTAAGCCAAACTAAAATATTGGTTAGGGATTTACTATCTATTTCCAATGAATATGAAGTATTATTTTTACAAGGTGGCGCTTCATTGCAATTTTCAATGATTCCTATGAATTTACTTAATGAAAATCAGGTTGCTGATTATGCAGATACAGGCGCTTGGTCAAATAAAGCAATCAAAGAAGCAGAAAATTTTGGTGAAGTTAATGTAATATGCTCATCCAAAGATAGCACCTACAACCATATACCTAAAGAATTAAAGCAAAACCTTGATTCTACTTATCTACATTTAACAAGTAATAATACAATTTATGGAACGCAATGGAAGAATTTCCCAATTCCTTTAAATAATGATTCTTATTTAATAGCTGATATGTCATCTGATATTTTTAGTCGTTCTTTAGATATTTCTAAGTTTGGTTTAATCTATGCTGGAGCTCAAAAAAATATTGGTCCAGCTGGTGTTACTTTAGTAATTATAAGAAAAGATATACTAGGTAAAGTTAATAGAATAATCCCTACCATGATGAATTATCAAACTCATATCGAAAAAGATTCAATGTTCAATACTCCACCCGTAATGGCAATTTATGCTGTAAATAGAAGTTTAAATTGGCTAGACACTATTGGCGGGATTGAAAAAATGGCTGATATAAATTTAAGAAAAGCCATGAAGCTATATGATGAGATAGAACGTAACTCATTGTTTAATAGTCCCATTGAAGAATCAGATAGATCATTAATGAATGTACCTTTTATTTTTAGCAATAAAGGCAATGATAATGATTTCTTATCATTTTGTGATAAACGTGGTTTAAAAACGTTAAAAGGTCATCGATCAGTAGGTGGATTTCGAGCATCAATTTATAATGCTATGCCTGAAGAAGGAGTTGATGCACTCGTTCAAGCAATGAAAGATTATGAATCTATTTGATTAGTATATAGTTGAGTAGGTTTATTATCAGATTCTATTTTTATTAATTCTTTATATCTAAAACCAAGTTTGATTAATAAATTTATAGATGCGTTGTTATTTGGTGAAGTGATTGCTACTATTTTATCATAAAGAAGTCTTTTCTTAGCATCTTGGATCACAGCTTTAGATGCTTCATAGATAAATCCCATTCTTCTGTAATCAGGTAGAATGGCAAATCCAATATCAGGTAAATCTAAATTTACTCTTTTTAATAAACCGCAAATACCGATTGAAGTAAAATCTTTTAATTGAACTAAGTATAAACCGTGACGATGTTCTCCATAAGATTGCTTAGGGCCATTCTCAATAAATTTTTCAGCATCTTTAATAGATCTTATTCCTTTATCACCAATGTAAGAAATAAAGTCTCGGTCATTATATAGTTTGAGGATAAATGCTGCATCCTCAGTTTTCAATTCAGATAAAATTAGTCGACTGGTTTCAATTACAGTCAATGATTATTCATTCCAAATTGTGCCTTTTTTCTTAAGTTTATCAAGTTTTGGAGCAATAACAAATGTACAGTATGGAACATTTGGATTATTTTCAAAATAATCTTGATGATAGACTTCTGCTATATAAAATTTATCTAAAGCTTTTAGTTCAGTTGTAAGAGGATCCTTAAAGTTCTTTACAGCTTCTTTCATAGAAGATTTTGCAACTTTTTCTTGATCTTTATCATGAAAATAAATGGCTGAACGGTATTGAGTTCCGTAGTCATTACCTTGCCTATTCAAAGTAGTAGGGTCGTGAGCTTGCCAAAAGATTTCTAAAATACCTTCATATGATATCTCACTAGGATCAAATGATATTTGACATACTTCTGCATGCCCAGTATTGCCTTTAATTACATCATTATATGTTGGATCTTTTTTATGCCCACCGGCATAACCACTAACTACATCAACTACACCTTCAACTCTTTCAAACACTGCTTCAACACACCAGAAGCACCCACCGCCTAAAGTTGCAACTTCTAACAATTTTTTTGACATAAGTTCTGTTCCTTTTTGTTGCGAGTTAACTGCAGAAAAAATTAACAAAAAAGCTAAAGGTAATTTTATTAGTTGTTTCATTATAATTCTTTAAGGTCTTTATGGAGTGTTGTAAGCATTTCTTTGGCATCACCAAAAACCATTATAGAGTTTTCAAAACCAAATAATTCATTTTGAATTCCTGCAAACCCAGGATTCATTGTTCTTTTATTTATAATAACAGTTTTTGATTTATCTACATCCAAAATAGGCATACCATAGATTGGGCTCGAAGTGTCATGTCGAGCCGCGGGATTTACAACATCATTTGCACCAAGAACTATAGCCACATCACAGTCTTCAAACTCTGAATTAATCTCATCTAAATCTTTTAACTGTTCATAAGGAACATTAGCTTCTGCTAAAAGGACATTCATATGTCCAGGCATTCTACCTGCCACTGGATGTATAGCGTAGAGAACTTTTTTACCCATAGCTTCTAATTGTTCAGCGACTTCTCTTACTGCGTGTTGAGCTTGAGCTACTGCAAGTCCATAACCGGGAACTATTATCACTTTGTCTGCAGCATCCATGATCATTGCAGCTTCATCAGTAGTGGATGATTTATAATTAATTTGTTTAGCCTCGCCACCACTTGAATCATCTTGTAGTCCAACTGCACCAAAAATAACATTAGCTAGAGATCTATTCATCCCTTTACACATGATATTCGTAAGAATTAAACCAGAAGCACCAACTAATGCTCCGGAAATAATTAAGGCATTGTTCATTAAAACAAAGCCAGTGGATGCAGCTGCAATACCTGAATAAGAATTTAATAATGAAATAACAACAGGCATATCAGCACCACCAATAGGGATAGTTAAGGTAATTCCTAAAACGGCAGCAATGATAATTATGCCATAGAATATATTGATATCTTGCATTCCAGTAAGAGTTACAAAAACACCTAAGCATAAAAGTGATAGTGCTAAAAGCGCATTTAAGATTTGTTGTCCTGGAAAAACAATTGGTTGACCACTAATAAATCCTTGAAGTTTTCCAAATGCTATAAAGCTACCAGTCAAGGTTAATGTACCTACAAAAACTGATAAAATAATGGTCCCAGTAAGAAACATAGTTTGTTCTGAAGTACCATATTTACTAAAAAATTCAGCAGCGGCAACTAAAGCTGATGCACCTCCACCAAAACCATTAAAGATTGCAACCATTTGAGGCATTTGAGTCATTTCAACACGAATTGCAAAGGTCGCGCCTATAATTGCACCAATAATCATACCTAATGCGATTATTTTAAAATCTAGTAATTCAAAAGATATTACTGTTGCTATGATAGCAATTAGCATACCGATAGATGAGATTGCATTACCAGTTCGGGCTGTTTTTGGAGAGCTTAGTTTTTTTATACCTAAGATAAAAAGAACAGCTGCCAAAACATATGCTAGATTAGTGTATTGCATAAATCTATTTCCGCTTAAACATTTTTAACATTCGATCAGTAACCATAAACCCACCAACACAGTTAATTGTAGCAAATATCACAGCTATAAGTCCTAGCCAAGTTCCTACTTCACCACCAACTTTTGTTGCAATAATAGCACCTACGATTGCAATGCCAGAAATTGCATTTGAACCTGACATTAAGGGTGTATGAAGAGTTGGAGGGACTTTTGTGATTATTTCAAAGCCGATAAAAATAGCTAGAATAAATACAGTTAGAATATTAATCATATCCATTATTTTATAAATCTCCTAAAGCTTTACTAGTTGGTTCATGAGTCACTTTGCCATTATGAGTAAACATGGCACCAGAAATAATTTCGTCATCTAAGTTTAAATCTAAACTACCGTCTTTAATCATATAGGTTAGAAAAGTTGAAACATTTTTAGCATATAGCTGAGAAGCGTGAATGGGCATACTTGAAGGAAGATTCAATGTGCCATCGATCTTAACACCATTATGCTCTATGAGCTCACCCATTTTAGTTAATTCACAATTTCCACCATTCTCTGAAGCTAAATCAATAATTGCAGATCCAGGTTTCATTCCTTCAACCATATCACGTGGAATAAGAAGTGGCGCTGGCCTCCCAGGAATTAAAGCGGTAGTAATAACTAAATTAGATTTAGCAATATGTTCTTTTATTTTTTCTTGCTGACGATTTTTATAATCTTCTGAAGTTTCTTTGGCATATCCACCTTCACCAACGCCATCATCCTTATCAGATTCTACTTCAACAAACTTGGCTCCAAGCGACTCAACTTGTTCTTTGACTTCTGGGCGAACATCAAATACTTCAACTTGAGCACCAAGCCTTTTTGCCGTAGCAATGGCTTGAAGTCCCGCTACTCCTGCTCCAAGAATAAGAACTTTTGCAGGTGGAATTGTACCAGCAGCAGTCATTAAAAGCGGCATATATACTGGTAGATGAGAAGCTCCAATCAAAACTGATTTATATCCTGCAATATTTGCTTGAGAACTTAAAGCATCCATACTTTGAGCAAGAGTTGTCCTCGGAATCAAATGCATAGAAAAACCTGTTATCTTTTTATCATTTAATAATTTGACTAATTCCAGCTCTCTAGTCGTTTGGCATAATGATATATAGGTGGCATTATCAGGGAATTTTTCTATTTCATTTTTTGTTGCAGGTCCTACCTTTAATATGATATCCGCATCTTTAAGTATACTAGTTTGATCTGGAAATATTTCAGCATTAACATCTTTAAAGCTTTGGTCAGAAAAATACGATGCTTCTCCAGCACCAGATTCAACTCGAACAGTTAACCCACTTTTTATTAAATCTTTTACAGTTTGAGGGGTTGCGGCTACACGACTCTCATCTGATGTGACTTCTTTTAAAACGGCTGCAATCATTATAAAATCCTATAAATATTTTGAATTTCAGCTAACAAATTTATAACATTATTTATCAAAATTTCTAAAATGATTTCAGGATAACTTATTGCTCTTTTCTTGTTAATTTTGGAATTATGTGTTTAAGAATATTATTAGTATTTATAATGATTTTAATATTTGCATGTGCTCCCAATGTTCGTGTAACTGAAACTTATAAATCGAATCAGAAGAAAACAGAAGAAGTAGTTAAAGGAGAAGGCTCCTCCGCAAAAATAGTTAAAAGAATAGATTATTATTCAAACGGTCAAATTAAAGCTGAAGCAAAGATAACCAATAAAAAGCTTAATGGTAAATATTTAGCTTATCACCCGAATGGTGTTGTTTATCAAAAAGGTCAATATAAAACAGATAAAGAAAAAGGGGAATGGACCTACTTCAATACGAGTGGTCAAATAGATTCTATTCACACTTTTAAAGAAGGTCTTCTTGATGGTAAAACTGAATATAACGTATATGGTAAATTAATAATCAAGCAGGAATATAAATCTGGAAAGAAGAATGGAAATTTTATTGAATATTATACTGATGGAAATAAAAAAGTAACTGGTTCATATTTAATGAATCTACCAAATGATGAATGGATATGGTATGATCTTAAAGAGTTTAAAACTAGACAAATTAATTTTAAGAATGGCTTGAAACATGGCGACTTTAAAGTCTGGAAAGACAATGATTTATACTTATCGGGAATTTTTGATGAAGATAAAAAATCAGGTACATGGAAATGGCATAGAACAAAGAAAGATTTAGATTCTTTAGTAAACTATGTTAATGGTGAAATTAATGGTTTATATGAAGCATGGTATGATAATGGAGTCTTATCTGTAAAAGGTTCTTTTGAATCAGGTATTCCAACTGGTAAATGGGAATGGTTTTCAGAAAATAATACTCTAGATTCTACAAAAACTTTTAAAAATGGTTTATTAAATGGAATATCGACATTTCATTTTAAGAATGGACAAGTAAAAAGATCCGTTAATTATGTATCTGATATCTTGCATGGTGAAGATCAATCATTCTTTATTTCTGGCCAGGTAAAAGAAAAGACAACCTATATGTCTGGAAAAAAGTCTGGTCCATATGAAGTATGGAGTGCTAGTTCAAATCCTGAAGAAAAAGGCTTATTTCTCAACAATGAGCTTCATGGAGAAGTTCAGAGGTGGTACTCTAGTGGAATCCCGGCATCTATTACAAGTTATAATGCTGGTATCCTTGATGGAGTCATGCAAGTTTATTCTTTATCAAAACAACTAAAGCGAGAATTATTTTATGATAAAGGAAAAGAAATTGCGAGGTTTGAATATCATGATAATGGGCGATTTAAACGTGTAATCATTTTGAATGAAACAAAAGTTCTTTATGAACGAAAATGGAATAAGTCAGGGGTTGAAGAAACTGAAGAAAAATATATTGTTGGTACAAAACTTGATAGTCAATTTTATTTATCTGGTGCAATAAAATATGAATGTATTTATAAAAATAAAAATAAGCATGGAATGGAATGGTGGTTTAGTGAAAATCGAAAGCCAACAAGAGTAAATTTATATTTAAACGGAAATAAAATTATTAATCATGAATTAAATTATGAAACCAATGAATAAAGAATTTTAATAATTGTAATTTCTCCATTATGAATTCAATTATAATCGATACAATCCTTGAATATGTTATGCCTCTAACCACAATACTTTTAGGTATTATTTTTGGGTGGATATTTAAACGCTTTGTCCATCAACGTTTGAAAAAAATAACTCAAAAAACAGATTGGAAAGGAGATGATGTCTTTTTTGAAGCCATTGAATCTCATATTGTTCTATGGTTTTTCTTGATCTCATTAAACATTGCTTCGACTAGTATTCCTTTCTTAAGTGAAGAATATTTAGGTTACTTAAGTAAGATTATTGTAGCAGTAATTATTCTTTCTGTTACTTTAGCTGCTTCAAAAATTGGTGTGGGAGTTCTGAATTATTGGGCAGAAAGACAAGGGACAGATCTTCCATCAACTACTATTTTTGTTAATCTTGCTAGAATTATAATTATATCTGTAGGTATTTTAATTATACTCCAATCAATTGGTATTTCTATTACACCACTTTTAACGGCTATGGGTGTTGGAGGTTTAGCGATATCTTTAGCCTTAAAAGATACTCTTTCAGACTTTTTTGCAGGTTTACACATACTATTATCTCAAAAAGTTAAGCCCGGTGATTTTGTTGAATTAGATTCAGGTTATATGGGCTATGTACAAAATATTACCTGGAGACATACGACTCTTATGGAACGAACTAATAATGAGGTTACGGTACCAAATGCCAAAATTTCAACTGCGATTGTAAAGAATTATGATAAAGGTGATCCGAGTTTTTCTATTAGAGTTCCCATTGGTGTTTCTTATGAAAGCGATTTAGAACATGTAATTAATGTGACACAAGAAGTTGCGTCAACTGTTGTTGCTGATATTGATGGCGCTAAAAAAGATAACCCTCCGGTTGTTCGCTATTTTCAGTTTGGTCAATCTAGTATTGATCTAAAAGTATACTTTAGAGGTGAAAAGTATGGAGATCAACATTTGATAATTGACGAATTTATTCGTCGAATTCATAAACGTTTTCAATCTGAAAATATCGAAATACCGTTCCCTATTCGTACATTAATCCATAAGAATAATCAAACATGAAAAGTTGGATAATCCTAGGTGCATTCTTAGCAGCTTTAGCGGTTATATTTGGAGCATTCGGTGCTCATGGATTAAAAAATAAAGTTTCACCTGATGATTTAATTATATTTGAAACAGGTGTTAAATATCACATGTATCATGCCCTTGGCTTAATACTTATTGGTATTTTGGGGTTTTCATTATAACTCAGATATCATTCAACTACCGGCAGTATTGATTTCTATTGGCTTGCTTATTTTTTCAGGAAGTTTATATATCCTTGTTCTCTCAGGTCTACGTTGGCTAGGAGCAATAACACCTATTGGTGGTGTACTATTAATTGCTGGTTGGCTGATGTTGGCTTTAAAAATACGCTCTGCATAGGGCATTTATGAAAACAACTGATTCCAAAATACGTCATATATCAGTATGGACGGCGTCAGCTTTTGTTATTTCATCAATGATCGGGACAGGTGTATTTACCAGCTTAGG